>Ga0214921_10006867_pt1 | contig 15370 bp, 38 predicted proteins | sample LL1505_MetaG_FD_177992 | JGI IMG/M metagenome (GOLD analysis project Ga0214921, IMG submission 177992) | Freshwater microbial communities from Lake Lanier, Atlanta, Georgia, United States - LL-1505 | ecosystem: Environmental > Aquatic > Freshwater > Lake | place: USA: Georgia | collected...
TGGCTAAAAATACAAGTTATATTTCTAATAATCTCATATTTTGAGATGTGATATCTGTGATGTGTATCACACCAAGATACCGAAACGGACAAAACGGACATTACTTATGACCAAGACCTGCGAATAAGACCATGATAAATAAGATAGTTAGAATTGTTAATTCCAAGATTACCCCTATTTTTTAGACGATGAAAAAACTATGTCGCTCTTAGAGTATACACACAATCCACAAGAAACGCAAGCAGAGCCAGCGCTTGAAATAAGTGGAATGGCCTTTAAGTTTTCAGGACACTTAGCACCAGGCTTATTAAATAACTCTTTCATATCTGCTTGACCTATTGCAAAATTTTGTGCAAGGTATGCAAGACGTACGCCATGATCTTTTTTAAGACTAACGCCTATCTCTTTATTCTCACTGTCTGTTGAATAGTATAAAGATAGATTAGGAATATTCTTAAGCATTAGCGCTGCAGACTGTACTCTAGTGTATACCCAAAACTTTATATCTGTATTGTTAAGGATGATATATTGCCATGCTCTAGTGTACTTATCATTAAAGAAGTCACCGTCCCAGTGAATGCGAAATAGCAATGGCGCATTTTTCTTTTCACAATCTTTTTTAAAATCAGCAATCATGTTTTCTAATAAATCAACCATAGTAGGTTCATCAGCGTCTTTTAATAATTCCCAATTGTGTAAAAGGTTAGTTCTTACTCCTTTGAATAACTTTTCAAGTTTTCCTGCGTAGCAAACACTTTCACAAACACTAGTGGCACCAGGGCATGAATATGCCTTTCCAGCAGGCAATCCAAAAGTGTTGGCAATTGCGGCTTGCTTTCCGTTTTTCGTAACAAGATTAGCAACCTTTCTGTCATGAGATCTTTTTAACTGTGGTGTTGTCATATGAAAATTCTAGCAGAATATGGGAAAAATATCAACTCGCCTTAATTAGTACAAATCGGACAAATCGCCCTCGGGCCCCGCTTTTACTGCAACATCATTAAATCAAATTGGTCGTATTCACCAACTTCAATTATTTCACTTTCACCAAAATCATTTACAACTTCTAAAGTATATCCATCAGGCAATGAAACTATATCTACAATAGAGACAACCTCATCGTTAATCAAAATACAATCATCAATCATTAACTGTCCTGCAGTTAAGATATCAACTTTTACATAGTCCACAATCTGAATGGTATCATCATTTTCTAGATCAATCATTATTGTTCCTCAATTTCTGCTAATGTTTCCCATAGGATAGGTTCTAGAATTTTAGCAACTGCGTCTAACTTATCTTGCAAGTCTTTACTCATATAAGTCCTCATCTGCTGGTTCAATGAACCAATGCAAGTGGTGTCCATCAACAATAAATTTTGCTGGTGCTTCTGACTGACCACGCCAAGTAATCTGAAAGTCATTTACTTTTGGCAGGGTAATCATGCGGTCATAGTCCTCATCATAGTATGCGTCAATCGCTTCAATGCAAGGGGCTACCATTTCTGCGGGGACTGGTGGATAGTGATTACCTCTAAGGTGATAAAGAATCTGAGTTTCCAAATCAAGGACTGAATCTTTAATTCCCAACGCTGTAACTGAACCCATATTACTTACCCCCTACATTTCCGTTAGTGTAAAATATCTTAGTATGCATTTTACCTGAAGGCTCTGACAAATTAACTGTTGCGTATTCCATAGCAAATCCATAGTCTACAAACTTATTGTAAGTGTCTACTGCGTCAAGTGCGTTGTCATAGCGACCAACCCAATGAGGTGAGCGGTCTCCGTCATAGGTGCAAGTTACTGAGTATAGGTATTCCATTATGCGTTCTCCTTAGTATTAAATAACTTGTGGTATTCCTGTATTTCATCAGCAGGGATATTGTAAGGATTACACTCACAAGCCCATACATCATAGTCTATTGCATTTCCTGTGAATTGCCAACCTGCGCCATAGCAATCACCATGAGCAAGAATATCCATTAAAGTATTTTTGAATTTTCCCATTAGCAATACCAATCCTCTCCTAAAGCCTTTTCAGCACACCAATCAGTATAGTGCTTATCGCACATAGTTTCAACATTAGAGTTAATCATGTTGATATTATTTTTTGTAGCGTAACAAATATTACACATAGTTTTCCTTTCGTTATATCTTTATCCTATCAGATACGACCGACAAAATCCAATTAGACGCCCTTAATCTGGACAATCTGGAGTGTGATCTTAACCACATAATCGCCCTGTGGATAAACCTGTGGAAAACGCCTCGGGTTTTTTGTGTGAAGCAGTTTTAAAACTTGCTTAGGTTTTTTATTTATACTTTTAGTGCTTTACGCAATTCATTACGCAATCTGCGAATTTCTTTTTGTTGTGCAACATTTTGTTTATAAAACAAAAACATTACCAACATTGAACCGCCTAGCGCAATAATAATTGCAAGCAAATCTAAATTAGTTAGCATTGCAAGCCTCTCTAAACTTATCAAATTTAAAATGTGGATTATCCGCAGAAAAGAAATCTCCAAATTCATTTACTAAATCTTCAAATGTAAAGGGGTCTGCAATTAAATCTTGAAATGAATTTAAAATTTCTGCAACCGCCACATAGTCTTTGCGTGTCATCATTTTAGTTAGCCTCTCCGCTAGTAAATAAATCACCTAGTGCAAAATCATTGCAATCGCATTTTTCTACATCATAGTCAAGGTCATTACCCCAAAAGATAAGACCAACACCATTACACTCATCACAAGGAAAAGACATTACAGAGTTTATCATTAGAGAACCGCCCTACCTCTAAGAGTGCCACGAATACCAAGAGCATCGCAATCTAATTTAACAGATACGCCAACAGGTAGTTGGTTTGGATAAGTGTTGATGAATTGAGCAACCGCACCTTTAGAAGGTAAGTTGATTTTTTTTACAGAACCATTAAAGGTTTCTAGTTTTACAGTGTAAGTCATTTCTGACCACCTTTCTTTATTGTTTGATAGGACTATCCTACCAAAAGGGTCTGACATTTTCAAATCTATTTAGGTGTGTTGGGGTGTGAGTTGCCTCACAACGCCCCTTCCTGAAATAAGCCTATTTCTAGGTCAAGGATTTCTGCGGGGGTAGCCTCAGAAAGGTCAACCCACCCAGCACCTTGCTCATCAAGGCGAAAAATCTCTATGTATCCCATTACTCACCAACCTTCACCGCAACAGTTGCGTATTGAGTTTTTATTGAGCCACGATAATCTATTCCGATTAAATAGGCTTCAGTTTTTTCGCCATACCAAATTTCTGGGCGAGGCTCAGCAGAAATAATTTCACCCTCAAAGTGGCGATTTCGTGAGCGGTATTCCTTACCAATTAGTAAGTCTTGTATTGTGTATAGTTTGGTAGCCATTGTGGCACCTTCTTTCTTTTTTTTAATATAGCAAGTATAACATTTTTAAGACTAGAAATCAAATCCTAGCGATAAAATCTCAACCTTTGAGACGCTCAACGAGTGTGAATTGCGTCACACCGTTCTTGCTACTTATTTAATTGTATAAGAGAATAATATCAGATAAAGTTCAAAAAGTCAAGACGACACGCCGTAAAATCAGGAAAATAATTCTGTGATCTTAACCACATCGTACGTAAAACGACACGCCGTCTGCGCCGAGTCAACTCGGGTTTTTTATTGCAATTTGTTTTTATGTTTTATTTTTCTTGAATATTTTTTTTTATTTGGAATTGCAGTTGCAGCATTACTACGACGCAATTCTTGAATGCGAATAATTTTATTTTTTATTTCTTTTAACATCGTTCACGCACCTCTGCTAATTCATTACGAAATGATTCTGCTGTTTCAATCTGTTGTTCGTTTGTTAGCGAAGCCCACAGATAACCCATTAGGTAAGCGTTTCCGCTATCTATATTTCCATTACGAATTTCAGTAGACATTTTTCTAACGTCTTGTAGTAATTGCATATCAGCCATTTATTTACTCCCAACAACTAGAACATTTAACAGTTAAGTATTCTGCTTCATCAGCAGGAAGCGATAGCACAAAGCCATCGCAAACTTTACAAAATAAGTCTATCATTTAGACACCTTCCAAGATGTCCACATTGGTAGACGTTCAGGGTCAGTATCGTTATACCAACGCTCAATATTATTTTCACAAACTTCACAAAAAGTGAATTGCTCATCATTAACGTCTGAGATAGCAGACTTATTTGGAACGTGTGATTTACACACTTGGATTATTACATTTGAATTCATTTGAATTCCTTTCTAGTTTGCTAACCTTTAGCAACTTTCTTTATACTAGAATTATAGCAGGGGGGTCTGACATTTACTAGCCAGTAAGTAGGACAATTCGGACATCGTGTCATGTGATGTAGGTCATGTGGATAACTCACGCTCAATTCTGAATGTGATGTGCGTCATGTGGATAACCCCGAGTCAATGTCCGATTTGCACCATTTGTCGTGTGGTGTATATCACATGCGACACGCCGTGTTGCCCCTTGACTTTTGGGGTATTGTGTGATAGTATTCTCCTATAAATAAATAAAGAAAGATAGTCTCAATGAGCCTACCAAATAAACCTAGAGTATAGGGTGAGCGTAGCAAGTAAGTGAGATAAATCACATAGACATTAGGTGGAATATCCCCCAAAATGTCAGTGGTATCTGATAGGATACTAGTATCAAGGTTAATCAAGGTGATTAACTTAGTAAAAGAAAGGTTAGGTCTAAAAATGACTAACACTATATATAACGAGATAGCAGAAGAGTTTGGTTCTTCAGCATTATCTATTAACAATCCTCAGCCTGAGATTAGCATTACTCGTGCTTATCAATTGCTAAACGAAATGGGCTTTGACAATGCTAAAGCCTACCTATTGGCAGGTGGTCGCTAATGACTACCGCTAACATGGATAAGATTAACGAAGCCATAGAGGCTTTACAAAATGCTAACAAGGCGTTAGTAGAAATGTTTGGAATTGACGAGGAGAATAACTAAATGAAAATCACTTACACAATTTGGCAGGGTAGCCTACTAAAGGGCAGACTAACCGCTAAGAGCATGAAAGAGATCATCGCTCTAATTGATGAACTAAACGAAGGTAAGCCTGCTCTAAAGTTTGTATACATGGTGCATGAGATTGAGCAGGTCGCATAGTGGAGATGTATTTAGATTATGAGTTTTTTGGTTTGTATGTTGATAGCATAGCGTTATCTATTCAAATCCCAACATGGTTATTGATTGGCTCTATTGCTTTAACCTATTCTATTCATTTACTTAGAAAAGATAGATAAGCCTCATAGGCTGCTAGGGCACACTACCCAGAGTGGTGTGCTCACTATTTTTTTTATTTTTTATTTTTAAAATTACAGATCATACATCTAAGAAAAATATTCAGATTTTCTCAAAATAAAAATTTTTTCAGATTTAGGCGGGTAAAGAAATATTCGCTGGATTAAGTTTTGGATAAGTAGTAAAAAAATCTACCTGTATGCCTTGAATTGCCCACTTGCTTATGTATGCTAAAATCATTACTGTTATAAAAAGTCTAAAGATATATTTGCTAGGGGGCATGCTCATAGTATATAATCATATTATGTGTCAACACTCCTATACATACACAGGTCCTGGTCTATGCCGATACTGTGGTTTGGACACCCATGATCCTGACTGGAATAAAATAAATAAGGGGTATTCAGAGTATAGGGAAAAGGTTGGATTTTTCTTCAATAATAATGTCTGGTGGACAATCTAGCAACAATATGCTAGAATATATATATGCACTTACTTGGACTAGAAATTAGAAAAGACCGTAGAGAAAAAAAATACTCTATGCGGTCTTGCTACCATTGCGGTAAAAGAATCTGGGTAGCACAAGAAAACATGAGAACAAATAACTACTGTAGTTCTTGCGAATGAAACAAAGAATACTACTCTCTATCATCATAATTGGTTTGGCAGCATTGATATGGCTATCTTAGACAACCTTGAAGCATCTATGGCAGATGATGACGGTATGCCAAGTAAAACAGTTAACGATGTAATTAAAGAAATACTTGAAGATCCAGAGCACCATAAACTTATGGAACGACTAAAATACATGGAGGATCATGGAATCTGAATCATTAGACACTCACACTCCAAAAGGTTTGAACTTAGTAAACGAAACAACTAAATCAACAAAATGTTGTGATGCTTGTGAGTGTGGTAATTCTGAAGAAGAAAAGTTTAACAAACTAATGGAAACACAATCCTCATTTGAGGAATAATTAAAAAATTTCCAATTTTGTCGGGGCACCAATAAGAGACTCATTAACACTGGTCCACAATTGTGACGACATACTAGTATTAATTCTAGCAGATAAACCAATAGACTCCATAGCGTAGTTATATCCTCCAGACTTGGTTTGAACTTTGTTCCAAACCCCACTATCATATATCAAGGTTTTGGAATCAAATACAAAAAGATAATAAACCTTCTTTTCATTTTCGGCGGGGACAGAAGACCAATCCTGGTCGCACTTAGCAAGACACACATAGTAATCAGCACTATTATCCACTACGCTAGATATCATGGCATCTAAGGTTTGATATTTGCCTAGCCTGGATCCAGAAAAAGTTAGTGTGTTATTTGCGTATACACCTGATTTAACGGAGAAACTTTCGCCTGACTCTAAAGACATATCTACGCTGATACTATGGCTTCTATTGGGCTGCCAGTCGTTTATATACCCTGCTTCTGTCAAAGTGTTAGCAATAAGTTCTTCTAGAAATTCACTTGTGCAGGGAAGTCTGTAAACCGAGTGATGTATTTTTAGTTTACTTGTCAAACCTTCAATAAGGGTTTGCTTTATAGAATGTAGCACAAGTTTAGAATGTAGCACAATTAATTATAACCTATATCGGGCTATTAAGCAAACATAGGTATTACATCCAGTTAGACATTATTGTGTGTGTCACACATGTTATGTCTTATAATGGTTTGGTATCTCTATTTTCGGCTTAACTTAAATCCCGCCAAAATTTAATCTCATATGATGATATAATTTACTTTATGTCACCGCAAGATTGGGCAGGATTAATATTAACAGTTTTAACAATTGTAACGGTTGTTGCTGGTGGAATCGGTTGGCTCGTAAAACATTATTTAAACGAACTTAAGCCGAATTCTGGATCAAGCCTCAAAGACTCCGTTGACAGATTAGAAAAAAAGACTGACCAATTATTTGATCTTTTGCTTGAACACTTTAAAGATCATTCTAAGAAATAATTTTCTTTATATATAATATATAAGATACTTTAAAAACCTTACTTGCTAGTTATTCTTTATTCTTTATATTTTTAAGTATACACGCTTATACCCTGGTTTTTTACAGTTTATGCAGAAGTGATTATAACAATCGTATAACAATTTGTTTAATGTCTGGTTTATAACGTTTTGTTACTATTTATCCCTTTTATAACGTTTTGTTATAATTTGTTATATTTTAATAATACAATGTTATAATTTTTACGCTGGCACCTAGATTCTAACCCCCACCCCACTGCGTCTAGGTGTCCAGTTTTATTTAATGGTATAATCAATTATCATGTGTGCTCCTACAGTAGAAAAATATGGCGCTTCGCCAGCAAATATTCAATGGACAGTAGTCCGTGGAGACACAGCAACCCTGCTTGTAGAGTTTTTAGAAGACGATGAAGTAACGCCATTTGACTGCGATGACTGGACATTTAGAGCAACCGCCTATGATCCAATGGGAAATGTATTAGATAACCTAACCGTAACTGTTGTTGATAATGAGGCAACTATTACTGCTCCCGCATCAGTTACAGAGGATTGGGGAACAGGCTATAGCCAAGTAGCAGCAGAGTTAAGATTTGACCTTGAAGTAATTATAGAAGGTGGTAGTGGGCCAAATGCAGATACAGTGTGGACTCCAGTTATAGGAACTATCTGTGTTCTAAGTGATATGACTCCAGGTTTATAATGCCAATAGTAAAAGTTTCAAACCCTACACCCCTTCTTCCGCCAGTAATAAAAATTGGCAAAAAAATATTTAAGATCAAAATAAAGTAGTTAAGATAAGTCATGGCTAAAAGCATGGACTTTCCCCCAAAGAAAAAATATCTAGAAACAATCCAAGAGGTTAAAACAACAGAGTACGTCGCTGTTCCTGGAATCACTGGAGAAAAAGGAGAAGTCGGTCCACCAGGGCCTCCAGGACTACAAGGACCCAAAGGTGACAAAGGCGATAAAGGTGATCCAGGAAGACAAGGACCACAGGGTGAACGTGGAGAGCCAGGAAGAGCAGGGGATGGATATGACAGCCCATCTGGACAGTATCCTGGTTGGGCTTATTATGCAAATAAAAGTATTCAAGAATATAGACTAGGGCCAGAAAGAGGCGAAGACGGTTGGGTAGATTTTTTCTTAGATATAGACGAATCAAAAACCATTGAAGCCTATTTGCCAAATAGATCAGTTTCATTGTTAAACCCAACAGCAAGAAACATAAATTTAAAAACCTTAAAGGTTGGTTCAAAAGTAGATATTAGGTATGATTTTTCTTTAGAAACCTATACTTCAAATACGGAGGTTTGGATAAGAACTCTTTTGAGAGATGAAGAAGTTTCTCCAATGGGCTATGTTGGATTACTTAAATATCAGTATCCATACGACATTTCATATTGTCAAACCATTTTTATCAATAGCGATAGAATTAAAAACTACGGAGGGCAACCTCAAATTAGAACTGACAACGAAGGCTCTTTTATTTTAAAAGGCATATATGTATCAGTCTCTTAGTGGTATAATGTTACAGGAGGAATAATGGCATTTCCAGGTTCTTATAATTTTAGTTACTATCGTGGTGATAGGTATGAGTTTGTAATCCGTCCAAAAACTGCAAATGGTGGCGCTTTTGATTTAACAGGTTATAGCGCAAACTTTACTGTTGCTAATGCAAGAGGAGAAGGTAAAACTCAATACGAAATGCAGGCTGTTGTTGATGGATCTGCAGATACCGTAACTTGCACAATCCTACCAGGCGCAGGAGAAGCGCTAACTGCTGGAAGTTATGTCTATGACGTTCAAATAGATTCTGGCGCAACATTAGTTTATACACTTTTAACGGGAACTGTAACAGTAACAGATGATATTACTGGAGCAGATGATTCATAATGGTTGACGTACTACTTAATACTGATGATGTTGTTGTTATAGGACCACCAGAGTCAATTGATTTATTAGTTGACATAGGGCCACAAGGAGTTCGTGGCAGTAAATTTATTGTTGGCTCTGGAGAACCTAATGCATTAACATCAAGTGGTGTTTTGTTTGGAACTGCTTTAATTCTAAATGATATGTATATTAATACCGCTCCAGGAGAAAATTATGGATACATGTATCAGTATATTTCTCAGGCTGGCGCAAACACTTGGGTTCAAGTTTTAAAAGTAAGTCCAGCAATTTATTCATCTGTAAGAACAGTTAATTTCACATCTGGCGCAGGATCAACAACTATTCCAATATCAAATATTGTAACGGTTAGCGGTTCACCCCTTACCGCTTCAAATTTTAGTGTTCAGTTTCAAATTGAAGGAGCAAATCCAATTGCTTCATCAATGGAAATTCCTGTTTTGGTAGGTGCAGGAACAAATCTAGTAATAAATTTTGACGCAGTCCAATATAGCGGTGGCACTTGGTCAGCACTTACTGGAAGTAAAACAGTTCATCTGTTTATTTCTATAGTTTGATATAAAAATGGTATAATTTTAAAGAGGTGACCACATGGCTGTAGAAAATATAGGAAATTTAATACCAACCAAGATTCCAGCATTGGCAGACGACGCTAATATTCAAGATGCACTAAAAGCATATCACTACGGATCTTACGATTTTGATACCGCAGAAACAGATGCAACAGAACTTTTAAATCCATCAATTGCTTACACTATCAATAATTTGCAAAGTCAAATTACTACAAAGGCTGCGCTAGAAGTTGCAGCAAGAGATAGTTCAAGAGCGACGACAACAGCCCCCACTGCAGCAGCATTTTCAGCATTCTCTAATACAATCCCAGATGGATATATTTGGGTAGACAAAGATGCAGCAGCACCAGTAGGATATATATCCGCAACATCTGTTTATACTGCAACACAGCCAACAACTGGATTAGCCAATGGAGTTATTTGGATTAAAAAAGGGTCAAGTCCTTTAGAGATGTATGTTTATAATGGCGACACTAGCGCTTTTAATCGGGTGGTCTAATGCCAACATTTAATACAGATGGTAAACCAGGATATATTTATAACGTAGCAGATGATACATGGTATGAACTATCTGGCAAAACAGATACATCTGGAACTTTTGAGTGGGCAGGCTTACAAAGTTATTTATCTGCTGTAACAATGCTTGAATCGTTAGTTGCAAAAAAGGGTATAAATAATTATCTTAATCCAGCAGCAAGAGATGCATCAATTACCTCCCCCACTGCTGGAACTATATGCGTAATAAGACAAGATTCATCGGGTAATGTTATAAATACCTTGCAAATTTATGATGGATCAACTTGGTCACCAATTGCAAAACAATCTTTAGTTGAAGAACTAGAGGTTAAAACAATTATGGGAGTATACACTTTATAAAAAGGTGATACAATAATGTTACACTACAGAAAGGTAGTAACTAATGGCTACAGTATCAAAGGCTCTGTTCCGAGGAGCAGCAGCAACATCAAGCACAACCCTATACACAGTACCAGCGTCAACAACTACAGTAATAACTAATATTGCAGTATGTAATAATGCAGCAACTTCAGGAACATTTACTTTATTGTTAGATGATATTGAATTACAAAAAGATTCAACTATTGCTGCTAACTCAACAGCATATATTGACCTTAAACAAGTACTGGCTACAACTAAAACTATTAAAGGTTTAGCGTCTGCTGTAACAGTAGACTTTCACATCAGCGGAGTGGAGATAGCATAATGGGTTTCTCAGTATTTCCTAGCGACGGATTTAACGATTACAAGACTCCGATTTTAAGACATAATGCAAACAGTTCAACAAACATTTCTATTCCTTCGGGAGTAAATATGGCATATGCACTTGTTGTAAATGGAGGTGGAGGCGGCCATGGCGGAGGACATGCCCATGGTGATGGCGCACATTCCATTACAGGTCAGCAAGGTAACCAAGGCCAAGGCGTGTTTGGTCTAACCCCAATATCAACATCAATTACGGTTGGCGGTGGTGGTAATGGTGGCAGTGGCAGATGGGCTGGAAGTGGTAACGCAGGTAATGCTGGAGGTATAAGTAGTTTTGGTGTTTTAACGAATTCTAACAACACTTCAGGCAATTATTCTTTAAGTAACTCATCAAGAGCATTTGGAAACACATCTTTATCAGGTAATACAGGTGTTGGTGGTAATGGTGGCAGTGGTAATGGTAGTGGTAGTTCTGGTACCGCAGGCGGAGTGGCAGTTTACTACTAATGATTAAGATATTTGGAGTTATAGATAAAAGAAACGGGCACTTTGTTGATGCATGGGTTGCTGATTCTTTTCACGAAGCACAATTAGATAACCCAGACTCAAAAATAATAGACCTTGAACAATTTGCAGGAATTGGATTCATTTTAAACGATCTATGGAAGGTAAACCTAAAATGAAAAATTTTTTAATTATTGATGAAAACAACTTAGCAATTAACGAAATTGTTGCAGATTCTATAGAAATTGTAGAATCAATGTTTCCAGACAAAATTTGTATTGAAAACGTTGATTTATCTGCTGGAATAGGGTTTACATACTCTAATGGAGTATTTACAAGCCCAATTTCAGAGACAGAAGATGAAGACGTACCTCCTAACCAGGTTATTAAACCTAAGGCTTAGCAGCAACCGTAAGGTAAGTTTACAACAAATCAGATAGTTGATATAATTATCTTTATTAAAGATAAAAGGGGGATTATTTTTGTCAAAGATTACTTTTATAAACACTTTTGGAATGGAAATAGAAAGCCCAAAACCAGCATTTCAATTTGTTCCAGATTGGTATAAGCAACATCCTTCGTATCTAGGCAGTAGTAAGAAAACTCCAGAATGGAATTTAGACGGACCAAAAACAACTATAAAGCGTTGTATGCCAGTGTTTGATGCTATTTCTGCTGGGTATATAATTACTTTACCAGTAGAAATTTACGTATCTATACAAGATGTAGAAGGAAAAAAATCTCAACTTTTTCAATGGCCCAATGATTTAAAAATAATAGATTTTCACCCCATAGAACAAGCATTAAATCATCCATTACAAGGTAATTTTGCTTATCCAAAATTTATAAATCCTTGGGGGATTAAAACTCCTAAAGGATATTCTACATTATTTGTTCAACCATTTCATAGGGAGGCTGTATTTACCATACTTCCAGGAATTGTGGATACCGATACCTATTCTTCTCCAGTTAATTTTCCATTTGTTATAAATGATCCAACTTTTGAAGGGTATATAAAAAAGGGAACTCCAATAGCACAGGTTATTCCATTTAAACGTGAAAGTTGGAAAATGGAAGTTGGCTCTGAAAAAGAATTTAAAGAACAACATGGCATTTCACAAAAATTACATACCAAATTCTTTGATAAATACAAATCAATGTTTTGGTCTCAGAAAGAATATAAATAAAAAATACCCCCAAGGCATAAAACCAAGGGGGATTTTTTATTTAATTTTTTATTTACATGGATATTTGTTATACCACTCTTTATAACGTGTTCCATTTATAGAACTCCAAGCAGACCAGTCTTTTCCACCCTTAGTCATGTGTAGAGCAATCTGTGCATTTACTACTGGATTTAGTAGTTCGGCATTTGAGTCTAACTCAAACTTATCTCTACGGTCTGTACCCAGTTCTCCAAGCATATTGATCTGAAATACTCCATAAGAACTATCTCCAGTTTTTACATTGCCGTTAAAGGCAAGAGGACGACCATTGGACTCTGCCTTTGCAATAGCACAAGCAGACCTTAAAGCCTTTCCTTCAAACCCAACATGACGCAACATATCAACCAACTGCCCATCAGTCAAATTATGAGCATTTTCATACTTTTCTAATTTTTTGTCTTTAGAAACCAAAAAAGCCACCTGTTGGGTGGCAGATTTTACGGACTGTTTAATTAGTAAGTTATTTTCACTTGTTGCATTTGCGGTAGCCGAAAAGACGGTACTGCAAATAACCAACGTTAATACCCCTAGCCAAACATTTGCTTCTCTCATTGTAGAATACCTCCTAGAGAACAAATGCTACCTACTGGTAGCATGTATTAATTATAACACTAATTTGGCTCTTTGGTCAAGTTAAAGCAATAATTATAAAAATCTTTTAAATATTAGATTAGTTAATGGTATAATGATATAACTATGGCACAATACAGAAACCCCGATGAATCACCAATTTCACCTCAGCCTACGGCTCCAGCAACATATAATCTTGGAAATATTCCACCATTAGTTAACTGGACAGTTGTTATTGGAGATAGTGCTTCTTTTAGAATTTATGTAGAAGATGATCTTGGAAACGAATTAGATTATACAAATGATGAAAGCGGAGATATTACTGGTTGGGATATTAAGGCAGATTTTAGACGGTACTCAGATAATATTGGAACCGACCTAATATTTAGCATAACTCCATATGCAACAGTATTTGATGATCCAGGAGAATTCACAGTAACCATATCACCAGAACAATCTAAACAATTAAGAACTGGTGACGTATTTGATGTTCAGTTAACCGACGCTAATCGTGTTTGGACGGTATGTCAAGGTGAAATGATTATGATAGGTGAAGTTACAGATCAGAGTTAATAAATGGCTACTACAATAATCAGCAATATATCAAATCCCGTTTCTATTCAAGACATAAAACCAACAAAAACCCTCTCTAATATAAAGCCATTTAATTCAACAGCCTCTAATGTTGCTTTAGGTGCAGTTCTTGCTATTGCTACATTAACCAATACCGTCGCAGTTTCTGATTTAAAACCAATACCGTCAAATTTTCAAAAAGTAGATTATGCAAAAGTTATTACACCAACATCGGTTTTGCCATTTAGACTTACACTTACAAACATTGGCATTGAGGGATATAACCCAGCAAATCCTCCTGGAATTGGTATTCAGATAATTGGTTTCTCTAATTATATTCTTTAACATAATGATATAATATCCTCATGGCAAAGATATCAACCACCAACGTAAAGGCCCTGTTTCAAACAGGCGATAGACCAACTCAGGAAAACTATGTAGATTTAATTGATAGTACTTCTGCTAGGTCTACCGACTTAGGATCAGACGGTAATAACGAGTTAACAATTAATGGAATTGAAAACTCAACAGTGTTTGATAGTTTTACCGCAAGTGAATGGCGATCAATGAAATATATGATCTCACTCAAGCATGTAGCAGGCGGTGCAAATAAGTACGCTGTTACAGAATTAACAATATTGAATGATGGATCAGATGTATCTGTTAGTCAATATGGCACTATTGAAAATGATGGGAATATTGGCACCATCTCTGTTTCAAAGGCTGGAGACACAGTTTCACTAACTGTTGTCCCTGTGGGGGGAAGTACACCTATAACTCTACGCTACATGCGTATGGGATTAAAGGCCTAACTAAGGAGATAAAAGATGGCAACCGTAACAAAAGATTTTAGAGTAAAATCGGGACTGATAGTTGAGGGATCAACTGCGACCGTTAATGGAAAGAATATAATCACAGCAGGCACAATTGATGCTAAAGGTGATTTAATTGTAGGTAGCGCAGACGATGCAGTTGCTCGTTTAGGAATTGGCACAAATGGTCAAGTACTTACAGCAAACTCATCTGCTACATATGGCGTTGAGTGGTCAGCCCCAGCAGCAGTTGGCGTATTTGGTTCAAGCATTGAGTTTGAAGGCGCAACAGCAGATGCATTTGAAACAACCCTTCAGGTAGTAGACCCAACAGCAGATCGTACAATTACACTTCCTGACGTATCAGGTACTGTAGTTACATCTGGAGATACTGGAACAGTTACAGCAACAATGCTTGCTTCAGATTCAGTAACTACCGCAAAGATTTTAAATGCTAACGTAACAGCAGCAAAACTTGCTACAGATTCTGTAGAAACAGCAAAGATTGTTGACGCTAACGTAACTAACGCTAAACTTGCTGCAGACTCAGTAACCACAGCAAAAATTACAGATGCTAACGTAACCGCTGCTAAACTTGCTGCAGACTCAGTAGAGACAGCAAAGATTAAAGACGCTAACGTAACAGAAGCAAAACTTGCATCAAACTCAGTTACAAATGCTAAGATTGCAG
>Ga0214921_10006868_pt1 | contig 15370 bp, 15 predicted proteins | sample LL1505_MetaG_FD_177992 | JGI IMG/M metagenome (GOLD analysis project Ga0214921, IMG submission 177992) | Freshwater microbial communities from Lake Lanier, Atlanta, Georgia, United States - LL-1505 | ecosystem: Environmental > Aquatic > Freshwater > Lake | place: USA: Georgia | collected...
TACCAACTTCGTCAATGCCGACAATTGTTCTCGCACCACCTTGATTTAAGGCTCGCTCGCGCGACGCATCAGGCCACGGCTTAATTTTTTTCACTAGCTATTTTTCACATTAACGCAGCCGTACGCCCGCACTTGCAGCCGTGAACTCGCCCACTTGCCACCACATCTTGTCTTGCAAAAGTTTATCGGCAGCCTCAGGCGATACTGCGGCAAGTAACCCGCCACTAGTTTGCGGATCCATGCACAATGCAACGTGTGCGTCATCATCAAAGTTTTTATCATCTACAAAAAAGTGACCGTCTACGTAAGTTCGATTACGTGGGTCGCCACCGGTGCGCACACCGCGTTGCGCGGCTTCAAGTGCACCTGGGTATGCACGAAACGCCGATGAGTCAAGCACCAACTGCACGCCCGAGCGTTGCGCCATCTCCCATCCATGACCGGCAAGCCCGTATCCAGTCACATCTGTAACGCCATGCACGGCAGCGCCGAGTTGTTGTAATTGCTCAGAGGCTTGGCGATTCAATTGGCGCATGCCAGCAATTGCCACAAGTTTTTCTGCATCGGTGCCAGCGGCAAGCGTCAAACCGGTGCCGAGTGGTTTAGAAAGCAATGCGAAGTCACCAGCCTTGGCGCCGGCTTTACGAAATATTTTTTTAGGATCAACAACTCCCTGCACCGCAAGTCCGAAGATTGGCTCAGGGTTGCGAATTGTGTGACCACCAGCAACAGAGCCACCAGCTAGTGCCACCACTCGGGCTGCGGCGGCAAAAATAGTTGAGATTGCCTCACGTGGAAAGTGCTCGGGGAACGCTGCAACATTTACAGCCATCACAACTCGTCCACCCATTGCAAAAACATCACTACATGCATTAGCCGCGGCAATCGCACCAAAATCATCTGGGTCGTCAACAAGCGGTGGAAAAAAATCTGTTGTGCTAACTAAAGCAACATCTTCGCTGACTTGATAAACCGCGGCATCATCAAACGGCGCTAGACCAACCAATAACGCAGGATCGATTTTTGACTGCGCGCCGTTTGCAAGTTCGCTGACTAGATCTGTCAATAATGAAGCACCCCATTTGGCTGCACATCCGCCACACGATGTCCACTCGGTTAATTTGATCGGCACAGAAAACTGTGCACTTGCCGAAGTCATATCATCAGCCTATTTCACGCCGAAATTTGCAAAACCACTGAGCAAAGTTTCACCACGAATATCAGTACTTGAAAAAGTTTTATCGATCGCGCTTGCCACGACACGCACCCCAGTTGGTCCGTCAATATCCCATAACAATGCAGGTCGCTCACCATGCCAGCGCACGGCGTATGAAATCGTGTGCAGTGGTGTTGCCATCAGTTTGTGACACTCAAAGTTGACTCCAAGCCAAGATTCATCGATCCCGCGTGGGCAAATATCAATATTGCCGTCGCGACGGTGCGCTACAAGTTGCGATTCGATCCATGACGAACAACGCGAACTTGACTTCGTAAACATAGTCATTTCGCGCGACACATCTGACTCTGGCAGGTTTGCCCAAACTCGTGCCACGTCGTCGCGCCCACGGCTCTCGCCGGCGCGGTCAAGAACCATGCCAGCCGCCAAGATCGCGCGATCTTCATCCCAGTGCACAATTTTATTTCGAACGCAATTCTTGATAATTTTTTCGGCTGCGACGGCGACATCACTCGCCCATTGGGCAGGTTTGTCACCGAGCCGAACGCGCTCGGCAATATCTAAAATAAATTCGACATCATCAGATTGGCGATCAGATACTTGAGGCTCACTCAGCAAAATTTCGCAACGTTTTTGTGTCAGCAAAGTTGACCAAGAAATTTCAGGCAGATCAACACGGCTAGAAACTTGTAACGAGGCAATCCACCCGCGTTCAACTTGTTCGTAACTTGGCAACGCCTCAAGTTCACTAGCCGTAAGCTGTCCCGAAATTTTGGTCGCCGCACCAATTCGAATTGCTGCTCGCATTGTGGCGTGATGCCCCACCGGAAACACGACACTGCCACTTGGCAAGTCGATACCTTGCACCCCAGTTGGGCTTGGTTCACGCATCGTTGAAATATCTGCACGATCAAACGCCACAGCAAACGGCAACGACGAGTCGTTATATATTTCAACAATTACGACACCACCAAAATTGGCAACACCATAGACGCGTTGCATCGCGTCACCACCCGGAACTTTCAGCCGAGTCTCAATCACCGGCACCCCAGAAACTTGTCGCTGACGAATAGTTGTTTCTCGCGCCGGCTCATACCACCGATCATCCGCGGCGATAAACCACCGCAAGCGAACTTCGCCATCAACTAATACATCACCCCACGGCGTGACTTCGCCTCGCCATTGCGCACCGCGCACACCTACTGTAAGCATTAATCCAACTCTGCTTTGCTGGCTCGAGACATTAGTTGCACCATCGCTTCGCTCGCACTTGTCGTGCCTTCGCAAACTGCTGCAACTTGCTGGGTGATCGGCATATCGACTTTGTATCGCCGTGCAAGTTGCGATACCGAGAGTGAAGACTTGACACCTTCAGCGATCATCTTCATTGACCCCGTAATTGAATCAATCGATTCGCCTCTGCCCAGTCGCACACCGACTGCATTGTTACGGCTTTGTGCCGACGCACACGTCGCGATGACATCGCCAATGCCGGCCAAACCAGTAAATGTGCTGGGATTAGCGCCAAGAACGACACCGAGTCGTGACATCTCGGCAAGTCCGCGCGTGATCAATGTCGCTTTTGAATTATCGCCAAAGCCCATTCCTTCAACAATGCCTGAAGCAATCGCAATTACATTTTTTACGACTCCTCCTATTTCGCAACCGAGCACATCGGGGTTCGTATACACACGCAAAGTTGGTCGAGTCAGCAGCACTTGAATTTGCTTTGCAACTTCATCATCAGCACTTGCGACAACTGTGGCGGCAGGTTGGCCAGCCAAAATTTCATGCGCCAAATTCGGGCCTGTTAAAACTGCAACGCTGTGACGCGGCAAAACTTCAGCAATAACTTCGCTCATTCGCATCAAGGTTTCGCGCTCTAAACCTTTTGTCAAACTCACGATCGGCACCCCAGCAGAAACATGTTTCGCAACTTCAATCAGCACTTCACGAAAACCGTTTGATGGCACCGCCATCATCACGATCGATGCATTCTGAACTACATCTTGCAACTTCGCCGAACAAGACAGACTTTCGGTCAGTACTGCTCCACCTAGATAGTCAACATTTTGGTGTTGTGTATTGATCTGTTTAGCAAGTGCATCTCTCCTTGCCCACAACATCGTTGGCTGATTTTGTGCTACGACACTGGCCACCGTCGTGCCCCACGAGCCCGCGCCAATGACCGCGATATGACTACTCACGACCCTAAGCGTATGCGAGCACTAACAATTAGTTTCTTCTACTTTGAGCGATACAACCGTAGGATTCGCAGGTGCCTTCGCAGCAACCAGCCGATTTGAGCGAAACATTGGCAATCATCATCCCGATCAAGGCTTTTCACCAAGCCAAAGAACGGCTGTCAGATCTGCTGACGCCAGCCGAGCGTTTTGTGCTCGCCAAATTATGCGCCGAGCGAGTTCTTCAGGCATCGGCGGGCTACCAAGTTTTTGTTGTGTGCGACGACGAAGAAGTTGCCGAGTGGGCTCGGGCACAAAACGCCAAGATTGTCTGGCAATCTGAGTCTGGTTTAAACAACGCCATTAGGGCTGGCGTCAAAGCTGTTCGGGCACGAAACTTTGACTTAGCAATGATCATCCACAGTGACCTACCACTAGCCACTGGCTTCTCTCACCTGTTCGAAGATAGCGATTTACAAACCTTAAAAACTTCAATCACCGTCGTGCCCGATCGACATGAAGATGGCACAAATGTGATGATCGTGCCGACGGCGAGCGACTTCGAATTTGCTTACGGTAGAAACAGTTTTATCGAGCACCAGCAAAATGCCAAGAATTGCAATTTGACGTTACGAATCATCCACGATCAGTTTTTATCTGTCGACATCGACACCGCACAAGATTTAGATCTTGCCCAGAAACTTCAAAACAATAATCAACACGATTAATTAAACGATTTAATAAGGCTATTAAATTAAGCCCGTAAATAGAAGAAGAGGGGCCGAAGCCCCTCTTCTCACAGTATTCCGAACTGTATTGCTTAAATTGGCTTAAAGCCTTATTTCTTCTTGGCCTTACGCTTCTTCTTTGCAGGTGCTTTCTTTACGGCTTTTTTTGCCTTCTTGCGCTTTTTTGCTGCCATTTTATTTCTCCTTGTTGTTTGTTATTACTTAATTAGCGGTTTGGATTCAGTGCAGCTTTGAGTGTTGAACTCGAGCTGAACTTCATCGCTGTTGATGCCTTCACCTGAACAGGAGCCCCAGTTTGAGGATTCCTGCCGATGCGGGCTTTTCTGCTTGAGGTGCTGAACGAGCCAAAACCCGGCCATGCAACCTTGTTGCCTTGCTTAGCGGATGAGACGACGAGCTCAAAGAATTCGGAAATCGTGCGTTCGGCATCTGCCTTCGACACTCCAGCCTTCTGTGACACTGCATCAATCAATTCTGCTTTAGTCATTATCTAACCTGCTTTCTCAGTTACGGATTACCGTTACGCATATATTTGAGTAGATCCGCGAACAAATTGCAAGCATTGTCGTGAATTTGAGAATTTTTTGTTGACATTCAAAATTGATAAAAAAATTTAAAAATTCGTAAAATATTTTTCATCGACAAGCAAAATATTTAATTAAATTCGTCGCAAAACTTAATTGCGTCTGCTCGATACGCCATACAGCATCCTCATAAAACCCATACAGAATATGGGAAATATAGAATTTTGGTGCGCCAGACCAAGTTGAAAAACTATTTGCTGTAAATCCGCGTTGACAAAATGATCTCAAAAAATGACGTCATCGCAAGCTCTCTCTAAACCAAATCCTCGCCGAATTTTTAGATCTGAAAAAGAATTTTAAAGAAATTTTTAAAAAAACCAATAAATGCTCGCTCTTTTAGAGATTTTTAGTGTGAACCATCCCCCATCGTCATTACCTCACCGACCACACTTAATTTCGTTGTCAACACAAAACTCACTTTCTGAAAAAACTCTTGCGCAAATCGCAGAAATTTTCGCGACTCCCGTTGGTTCGCGAGTCGTCTTAGATACTTCGGTGCTCGTCGCAGATCCAAACTGTTTAAGTTGCTTTCCAAACTGCGCAATTGTTATCCCGCTGACGGTGATCGAAGAACTTGACGGATTAAAAACGCGAATGGATGACGTCGGAAGATCAGCGCGAAGCGCACTGCGATCAATTGAAGATCTTCGCCGCAAAGCAGGCGGCTCACTAAAAGATCCGACACCGATTAATGGCACCGTTACAAGTGGCACTGTGCAGATTGAAGTCAACGGAATACAGAACCATCTTTTAATCGAACACGGGCTCGACCCGAAGGTGCCAGACAACAGAATTATCGGTGCCGCTTTAGGCCAGGCTGCAATTTCTCCGACTTGCATAGTCTCAAATGATGCCGCGCTGAGAATTAAAGCTGCTCATCTTGGATTAACTGCGCTCGAACATCAACCAGTTAGTGGCGGACGAAATGAACGGCCGATGGGTTGGTCAACTTATGACACAACGGTTGAAGTAATCGACAGTCTTTACAAAACAGAAGGCATCGAAAAATCAGATATTGCACAAGCCGCCAGTTTGTATGAAAATAATTTCGCAGTTTTACGATGTGGATCTCAATCAGCGCTAACCCGTTGCTATGACAACGAACTTCGTCTGATCCAACAATCACCCCCCGAAGCATGGGGTCTTCGGGCCAGAAACAAAGAACAGCGTTTTGCGCTTGAACTTCTGCTTGACCCGAAGATTACTGTCGTAGCCCTTGACGGTCGCGCTGGTACCGGAAAAACCGTGCTCGCGATCGCCGCTGGGCTTGAGCAAGTAGTTGAGCAGCACCGCTATGAGCGACTCGCCGTGTATCGACCACTTGTGCCAGTTGGTCGTGCCGATGTGGGTTTTCTGCCCGGGGGTCTTGAAGAAAAGCTTGATCCGTGGATGTCGGCGATTCACGATGCAGTTGTTGCGCTGACAGATGACCGCTCGAGTCGAGATGCCCGCGGGCTAATTGACGACCTGATTGATCGCGGTCAACTGACTCTTGAGTCGGTGACCTTCTTGCGCGGACGAAGTTTGCAAGCGCAGATTGTCGTGGTTGACGAAGCACAAAACCTTGAGCCAACGACCCTTAAGACGATTCTGACAAGAATTGGTGACGGCACCAAAGTGATCTTCACTGGAGACACCAGCCAAATTGATGCACCGTATATGGGTGAATCAAATAACGCTCTTGCCGTGCTGGTGCAGGCCTTTGCTGGTCAAAGCTGTTTTGGTCACATCACCCTTGAAGCCTGTGAGCGCAGCGAAGTAGCAAGTCTTGCAGCCGAACTACTGTGATGAATTTCACAACAGTAGTTCGCAATAGACATTTGTAAATCTTGCAAAAAATAACTTGACTATTGTCCGTTAGTAGGCGTACTCTCCACTTAGTGCTAAACACACGGGTTTCACCAAAACGTGTCCCGAAGATTGATCGGGCTGAAAACCTCAATGTCTCAGAACTAAAGATTGCCAAAAAACCAGCATCAATAAGCGAAATTATTAATTGGGGTCAGTTGGCAAACTGCAAGGGAAAAATGAAACTATTCTTTGCCCCGAATGCTGAGCGCCCACAAGCTCGTCAGCGTCGCGAAGCAAAGGCACAAAAATTATGTCTGTCGTGTTCGGTGCAGGCAGATTGTTTAGAGTTCGCTCATGAGCACCACGAATATGGATATTGGGGTGGAGAAAGTGAAGAGCAGCGTCACCTTGCGGGGTTTACAGTTGCCGCACCAATCGGTATTCGCGCAAGACATCTTCGAAAACCGTTGATGGATAATTAACCGCTTTTAGCAACACCAAGTTTGACGTGGCTGGCGTGTCATGATTGTTGTATGCGTTTACGACCAAAATCTCGGACAACATCAGAACCGAAATCAACAGAAACTTCAGAACCGAAATCAAACCTTCCGAAAGATCCGGATGCGTTTGTTACCGCTTTCATTGAATCAATTCAAGGACATCGTCTCACTGCAGCCCTTGAGATGGTCTCAGATGACTGCGAATATGACAATGTGCCGATCACAAAAGTTTTTGGCAGATCCGCGATTGAGCAAACCCTTGGCGGTTTTCTTGCCGAATGCAGTGCCTACGAGTGGCTCATCCACCATCAAGTCTCGAGTGGCGATTTAGAGCACGGCGTTGTAATGAACGAGCGCACTGACCGATTTGAAATAGACGGCCGATGGGTTGACCTTGACGTCGCGGGACTATTTGTTATCAGCAATGGAAAAATCGCATTATGGCGAGACTACTTTGATCGCGAAATTTTTACTAAAGCACTTGCTGCGAAATAATTCGCGTCACTACAACACGCATTAGTTACATTGCCATCAATGATTAATGCTTTAGCCAATAAAACGCTAGAAGAAATTCGGTTCGCCGTTGTTGATACCGAGACGACTGGCTTATCTGGCTCTGACGATTATGTATTGCAACTCGGCGTCGTAATCTCTAGGTCTGACGGCACAATCGAAGAACAATACGAAACTTTCGTCAGGCGCAACTTCTGGAAGCCAGGTCGTCTTGGCGCTTTCAAAATTCACGGCATCACGAGACGCAATCTCAGACGCGGTATTGCTCCAAGTGAGATGCTCGAGCGACTCAACAGTTATCTCGCAACTACTATTTTTGTTGCGCACAATGCAAAATTTGATATTGCGTTTCTCACTGGCGAAGCAAACCGCGCCAAGACAGCAATCAAATTAAATGGCCCACTTGACACATTGAAACTTTCTCGAGCCTTAGACCCAAAGCGTTCGCTATCGCATCGGCTGCGCGATGTAACTGCGCGCTACAACGTCGTGGTGAGTCGCCCGCATGACGCACTTGCTGATGCCTTGGGCACTGCTCTGGTATTGCCTCACTTGCTTCGAAGTCACAACATCACTACTGCCGAACAGCTGGCAACTCACTTCGGGGCTTAACTTAACTAGTTTTGCCACTTTTTTTGTAGCGGTCCAAAACAGTTTGGGCAGATTTCTTGCCAAGGTTTTGATATTCGACAGGCTTAAGAACTTTCACGCCGCCACCGGCGCGCAACAACAGACGGCCAAGCCATTGTTGAGATGTGATCGACATCGTGATATCTACGACGTCGATGTTTTTGATGCGCTTATTGACGCGCGAAACATACGGGTATGACTCAACAATCCATCGTGCCGAAGGCTCAACGCGCAGCGTTACTTGCGACATCTGCGCTGAAAACCACTGCTGATCTTGGTCATCTTGTTCATTAAGTTGATCAAAAACACCAACCGGTTTGATTTGCTCAATTCGATCAATCCTGAAAATGCGATCTTCGCCAGATTGATGGTCATCTGCAGCGACATACCAACGACCCGCATCTTCGAAAACTTTTCGTGCCGTGATTATTCGCTTCGAGCGTTTCTGTGATGCAGGCGAAAAATACTCGATGTCGCATCGCTCGCCCGTCGCCACTACTTCACGGAGTTCTTTAACAAACTTTGCTCGCGGCAATTCAACCTTGATTGTCTCTGCACCCGTTGGCATCAGTGGCGCAATTTTTGTCAAAGCCGTTGAGAGTGGACCCTTCTTATTGGCGCCAGGCAATTGCAACGCCGTTTGGGCCATCACCGAAATCGCAAACAGTTCAGCAGTGCTTAGTTTTAGCGGGCGAGAGAACAAAAGTGGAACCTCGGCGATAACCATGCCGTTGTCCATATATACGTCAATCAATGCGTCTGGGGTATACGGCGGCACGCCACAGACAGAGGCCATCAGTAAGTCTTCAATCAATTCTGATTCTGTGAGATTGAACTGTTTGGCCATAGTCGAAATCTTCACGCGTTTGCGTTGCATAATCCACGGCAACATCACAAGGAGCCCGGTCACACGCTGGGCTGCACTGCGAGGCCCGCGCCGACCTGTCTTGCGCACTAGTTTTTTAGCTGTTTTCTTAGCTGTTTTCTTAACTGTTTTCTTAGCAGTTTTTTTGACGGTCTTGTTGGCTGACATCACTTACCTGCTGCCAATTCTTCAAGCCACTGAACTACTTGTTCGCGCACTGATGCTGGCGCTAAAACTTCTGCGCTTTCAACCATCGCAAAAAGCCACAGCCGAAAGGCCGACAAATTTGCGCAAGGTATCGCGAACTCAGCGCTTCCATCTGCGCGCTCTCTAATAATCGCAGCACTGCCAAATTCGTTTCGCACTCCAGCGACAAGTGCAGCATCTACTAACACGGTCGCTGTCGTAACTTCGCCATCACCCGCTGCCATCATTTGTTTTTCAGTCGGTACGGCAGCTGCCACATCAAATCCAACTGGTGTTTTAAATGCACGAATCGTAGACGCGGTAACTTTGCCTTCGATCCGGTCAACACGAAATACTCGCTGATCTTTTCGCAAATGATCAAAACCGATTAGGTACCAAAATCCACTTCTTGACAACATCCCGTACGGGTCGACTTGGCGTTTTTCGCTTTTATAATCAAAGTTAAGAGTTCGCCGCTGCATCACAGCATCAGTAATCGCACTCATGTTTTGATCGACGAATCCAATATTCACACTTACTGCTGTTGGTCTTAGAACTTTTTCGCCACCGAGTTTCCAAAGCGCTTCTTCTCCGTGTTGAGCACCAAGTCTGACTGTTGCTACCGCAAGTTGAAGCGCGATCCGTTCGTCATCTGAAAGTTTCAAATCGCTTAACTCATAATTTGACCGATTAACCCAATAGGTGACCTCACCGGCCGAATCACCGCCCAAAGTTTTCGTCTCAATCGGTATACCCATCTCACGGAGAGCCGCTTTGTCACGCTCAAATGCGGCTCGCGCTGCCTCATTGCTATTGGGATATTGCTTACCCAACTCTTGACGAACTTGACGCAATGTCAGTGGCCGATTTCGATCTACAAGTAGAGCCAGCAAATTTAGCATTCGCTCAGCTTGAGAGATTTTCACGGGCACAGAACCAGCGTAGGTGATCTAACGATTACTACGATGCAGGCGATACCAATTAATCAGCCCTCGAGTTGACGCGTCTTGCGAGTCTTGCAAGTGTTTAAGGCTCTCTCCACTTTCGGATGGCTTTATTAAAGAACTAGTTATTTCGGTGGCGAGAGTTTTGCCGAGTTCAACACCCCACTGATCAAAACTATTAATACCAAAAACTACTCCTTGAACAAAAACGCGATGTTCATACATCGCAATTAACGACCCGAGTGTTCGAGCAGTCAAACGAGGTGCGAGCATAGTAGTTGACGGCCGATTACCTGGCATCACGCGATGCTTATTATTTTCATCATCAGCGTTCTCACTATCTAGTTCTGCCAGAGATCGTCCAAATGCCAGAGCTTTTGATTGGGCAAACATATTGGCAACTAAAGTGTCGTGCGCCAAAATTTCGTTATGAGTTGGTTGCGCAAAACCGATGAATTCAACTGGCACCACATCAGTACCTTGGTGCAACATTTGAAAAAACGCGTGCTGCACATTTGTGCCTACACCTCCCCAAACAACCGGTGAGGTTCGCATTGAAGTTGGCTCACCGTCAACCTGCACCGACTTACCGTTACTCTCCATCATTAATTGTTGTAAATAACTTGGCAATAATTTAAGGTGCTGCGCATAGGGCACGAAGGCTTGACTTGCATATCCGAGCACGCTGCAGTTCCAGACATCAATCAACCCGAGAATTAATGGAAGATTATTTTCTGGTGCAGAATTTTGCATCTGGTCATCTACTGCTCGCATTCCGACAAGAAACTCATCAAAAACATCGGCGCCAAAGGCAATCATCGGTGCCAAGCTCATCGCCGACGAAATTGAGTAGCGGCCGCCAACCCAAGGCCAAATTTTAAATGAGTTCGCAGCAACTACGCCCGACGTTGCGGCACGATCCGGATATGCCGACACGACCACAAAATGTTCAGCAAGAATTTTGTTGCCAATTTCAACACCAAGTTTTTCGGCAAGCCACTGTTTGGCAATGCGAGCATTGCTCAATGTCTCAACGGTGTTAAAAGATTTCGAGCAGACAATGAACAAAGTCTCGGCTGCGATGCACTTATTCAAAACTGATTTGATCTCATGAGCATCAATATTGGCGACAAATGCACACTCGACTTCAGATTTGTAAGTACCAAAAAGCGCGTCGTAGATCAGTGCTGGGCCAAGATCACTGCCGCCGATACCAATATTTATGATTTTCTTGAACTTTTTATCACTTCGAATTGCGTCAACAAACTTTTTTAAGGCTTGGCGTTCGGCGTGCACTTCGGCAACTACATCTATACCGTCAACAATCACCGAAGTTTTCATATCTGAACGCAATGCCGTATGCAGTACCGATTGCTGCTCGGTCAAATTAATTTTGAGACCATTGCGCATCTCGACAAATTGTTCAACGATTTGTAAGTCTTTGGCTAAGACCAATAGTTCGTTCAGTACTTGCTGATCAATCAACTGCTTCGAGAAATCAACGAATACAAGATCTTGATTCTCTTGTCCATTTTGTACAGCGTCGCCACCTAACGTTTGACTAAAGCTCTCAGAACGCGTCAAATCTTTATCAAACAGCACTCGCAACGAAGTAGCAGTGATTCGACTGCCTTGGGCTAAAACGCGTTGCCAAACTTTAGAACCCTCATCAGCCATTGATTTAAGGCTACTGACTAGGGTGATTGCTCGTGTCAAACTCAACAGAGCGCTCCGGTATCGCCTACGGATTAGGTGCCTACATCACTTGGGGCTTGCTAACTATCTACTGGAAATTTCTAAAACAATTTAACGCAGTTGAATTAATCGGTTGGCGGATTGTTACTTCATCAATAATTTTGCTTTGCGTAATTATCTATACCAAGAAACTACGAAATTTATTAACTGCGTTGCGTGACCGAAAACTGCGTGCGAGAGTTATTTTCGCAAGCATCATGCTTGCAATCAATTGGACAACGTATGTTTGGGCTGTTGTTCACGAGAATGTGATTGAGACTGCACTCGGATATTTTATTTCACCGCTATTTACGATGATCATTGGCTTCGCTGTTTTGCGAGAGACAATGAAAGCAGTACATCGCGCGGTAATCGTGTTTGCTGTATTTGCGATTGTTATTCTTACTTATTCATATGGTCGACCACCGTATTTGGCGCTAATCATCGCTAGTTCTTGGTCTATCTACGGATACCTTAAAAAGCAGGTGCCGCTTTCAAGCCTTGAGAGTTTGACAGCAGAAGTTTTCGCACTTTTGATTCCTGCCGTTGCGATTCTGTTTTGGTGTTTCAATCGTGCTGACAGTGTGCCGAATAGTGCGACGACAATTCAGTGGATTTTTGTTCTATTTACAGGCTTGATGACGGCCATTCCGTTGTTGCTGTTCGGCGCAGCATCACGAAGAGTTCGCTTAAGTTTGCTAGGCCCATTGCAATACTTTGTTCCGACATTTAATTTTTTTCTTGGTTGGCTGGCTTATAACGAAAAACTTGACGTCACACGACTCGTTGGGTTTGCCTTTGTTTGGTTTGGTCTTTTTATTCTGGTGACTGATTCTCTGCGATCGTCGGCGAAAAAAATTAAAACCGCTTAAGCGTTGCTAGAAACACGAAAAACTTCACCAACTAAAAGCAACTTCATTGATTTAATTAATTCAGATGTGCGTCGTGCGTCTTTGTAAACCATATTGAAGCGACCGAGTCCAGACAAGATGACAGTCAACATGTCTTCAAGCGACTGAGCAGAAATCTTTGGATTAAGTTCGCCTCGTTCAATCGCTTGTTCGCACATTTGCAAAAGGATGCGACCGATTCGGCCACTCACTGGAAGCACGGCCTTCAATACTTCTGGATGCCGATGGGCTTCTGACGAAACGCTCATCACAAATGCAACGACTGCAGGTTCACGAACGGTCAATAAGGCAAGAGAATCAACCATATTTGAGATGTTCTCTGAGATTTCAGCGTCTGGACTAATTGAGGCTTCAATAGTTTTGCAAACAAGTTCTTGCACATCAGCAAACACTGCGACATACATTTCAGTCTTGGAAGGAAAATAGTGATAGATCGCTGCCGTTGTGATTCCGACACTCTGCGCGAGTTTCTTGTTGGTTGTCGCGGCATATCCCTGGGTGGCGAAAGACCGCCGAGCCTCAATCAATAATCGATTAGCAGTGTCAACACCAGCACAATTTGTCGGACGACCTAATTTTGACATTAAGAAAATAATACTTAACTAAGTCGACAAAATCCGAGTCAGAGCAACTGCGAGTTCGACTGGCCTATCGCCTTGCACTGAGTGTCCTGCGCCATCCACAACGATCACTTCACAGTTAGGTTTTCGACGCTTCAATTCGGCGACATCAGCATCATCAACAACTGGAGAAGTCCCGCCACGAACAAGGGTCATGGGGCACTCAAGTTGCGAAATTACGTCCCATAAAGCGGACAGTCGGTCAAGACGTTTAGTTGTATCTTGTGGTGACGGATGAGTTGATCTGTCGTAGCGCCATTGCCAAGATCCATCTGGTTGTTGTTTGGCATTGTGCAAGATTCCGCGACGAAGCGAACTCTCTGATCTAGTCGGATTGTGTTCAATAGTGCGCGCTAACAAATCTTCAAAACTTGCGAAAGACTGTGGGCCGTTTACAAAATCAGTGATTGCTTTTGCTTTTTCTGAGTTAACACCTGGGGTGATGTCGACACTGACGAGTGACGAAACCAAATCAGGTCGCTGACCTGCAAGCGCAAGAGTTGTTAATCCACCTAGCGACATGCCAACAACGAGTCGCGTTTTTGGCGCCCAAGTTTCAATAGCAGTTGCAACGTCAGGTGCGAGCACGGATGGTTCGTAGTTGCCATCGCTACGCCACGAAGAATAACCATGCCCTGGAAGATCAATTGCCAGTACCGAAATTCCCATTGCTAAAGCAACCGTGTCCCACGTATGCGCGTTTTGAGCGCTGCCGTGTACAAATGTAATTTCAGGTGACTGCGTGCCCCACTTCAACGCACTCAGAGATCGACCGTCTTGTAGAGCGCACGAAATTCGTTCTACTTTCGGCAGTGCCGAGACCTTTAACGAATACTCAGAAATGTTCTCATTGAACATTGAGAATTCGTCGTAATTAATCAGCATTATTAGTAAGCACAGTCAATCATCTTGTACTAATTATGGTGTACTAGAAGACGTAGTTGTCGAACCTGAACTTGTTGATTTTGCCACCGTTGTCGTTGGTGCGCCAACACTTGTCGTCACGGTCGTTGTTGGTGAGCCAACAAGTGTCGTCACGGTCGGCAGTGTTGTCACAGTTGGCAAAGTTGTGTAGTTCGGATCTGGCTTGTCCCAGGGAGGTACTGGTGAACCATAGACCTCGGGTTCTCTTAGGCCGTCAAACACATAAAGTCGATCACCGTATTTAACAAGCGCTGGAAAGTATCTCGCGACAGACATCGGGATCCGAACGCATCCATGTGATTCTGGTTTAAGAGGCACGAGAATCGCACCATGTATCGCGATGTTATGGTTGAAATACACTGGGTTATATAAAGAACCAAGTTTGGTTTCACGCATGCCAGTGCGTCGATTGTAAAAGTAGAACACCCCAGGTGGAGTCACAGCCTCACCACAAATTCCTTTTGTGATCTGCTCAGTCGTATCGTTGCCCTCTTCGCCTGGGTCAATTTTAACTTCTTCACACCACATCTCTCCGGTGCCCGACGAAATGTGCGAGATCAAAACAGGTTTTTGATTCGTGAACACGACTAAAACTTGTTCTGGTAAATAAACCTCAACATGCGTCGCAGTGTCGGCAATGCGTCGTGGCTTGATTACCAAATTCGACTGCATAATCACCCAAGTTGCTTGAGTGACCATACCTGTGGCTTGTTCACGAGGTACTCCGAGAACAAGTTTTTCAAACGCCCACATCGCCTGAACGGTGTTCTGCCCGAATACGCCGTCGACCGGGCCCGGATCAAAATGCAACTCTTTCAGTCGTTGTTGCGCACGCAACACATCGTCACCCTGCATGCCTGATTCAAGAGTCCGAGTCAGAGGCACTGTGACTACTGGTAACAAACTGGTGCCAACTACAACTGCAGGATCTTCGGCGACATTCGCTTTGTTTTTATTCGCTTCGCTTTGCTGCACGCCAATTGCTATGACGGTGGCTAATATTGCAAAAGCAATTAATGCGGGCCGCCACCGATCAAACGTCGACGGTTGATACTGCGA
>Ga0214921_10006869_pt1 | contig 15368 bp, 15 predicted proteins | sample LL1505_MetaG_FD_177992 | JGI IMG/M metagenome (GOLD analysis project Ga0214921, IMG submission 177992) | Freshwater microbial communities from Lake Lanier, Atlanta, Georgia, United States - LL-1505 | ecosystem: Environmental > Aquatic > Freshwater > Lake | place: USA: Georgia | collected...
TCAGTGTCGTAGATGGATTCAGGTAGTTCTGAACCTTCTGGCCACTCGCCTTGCCAAGGACCAACACCCCAAGTGGTTAGCTCGTGACTTGGGTTATTTGTCTGCTCTTTATCTGACATCCACTCAAGCCTAACTTTGCTGAAGGTAAACTAAGACCATGGCTGAAAGAAGAAAAATCGAATGTTGGCTCACCGACATGGACGGCGTACTAGTCCACGAAGGTAGAGCACTCCCTGGAGCTGCAGATGTAATCAAGCAGTGGAAGGCAGAGGGCCTTCGGTTCTTGGTTCTAACCAACAACTCGATCTATACCCCTAGAGACCTTGCAGCAAGACTCAAGGCAACAGGGCTTGCTATCCCAGAAGAAGCTATCTGGACTTCAGCTCTAGCAACAGCAGACTTCCTGCACTCTCAGAAGCCAAAGGGAACAGCCTTTGTTCTGGGTGAAGTGGGGCTCACTACAGCCATGCACGAAATCGGTTATGTAATGACCGATGTGAACCCTGACTATGTGGTTCTAGGTGAAACACGTAACTTCAACTTTGAGTCACTAACCAAAGCAATCAGGTTGATCAACAGTGGATCTAGATTTATTGCTACCAACCCAGATGCAACTGGTCCGAGTGCTGAAGGTCCTCTACCTGCAACAGGTTCTGTTGCTGCACTAATAACTAAGGCAACTGGTAAAGACCCATACATCGTTGGTAAGCCAAACCCAATGATGTTTAGATCAGCTATGAACAAAATCAATGCTCACTCAGAAACCACAGGAATGATCGGTGACCGTATGGACACCGACATTGTTGCTGGTATCGAAGCAGGTCTACACACTGTTCTAGTGCTAACCGGTATTGCCGATGATGCAGAAATCAACAAGTATCCATTTAGACCAAATGAGATCTTGAACTCAATCGCAGATCTACTCAACTAATAACTCTCTAAACAAATAACGGCTGTCCTTTTCTGGACAGCCGTTATTTCTAACTAGGAGAGTTACTTGATGCTGAACTTCTTAGTAAGGGTTCTTCCGTCCGCAGAGACAGTAACAGTCTTCGAACCCTTAGTTACTGTGTATGTGTAAACCTGTGTTGCTTTGGTTGGCTTGACTGTAACCTTCTTCAAACCAGTGATAGTAACTGTAAAGTTCTTGCCAATCGCGTTCTTTATGGTCACGGAAATTTTCTTTCCTGAAGCCGTCGCTGACACCGTGATTGGAAGAACAACAACTGGCTTGTAGAAATGTGGCTCATAGGTAATTGCATTTGTAGTAGTTCCGGTTAGTTCACCCACGATAGATGCAAACACTGCACCTTCGGTAGGAACTGGTGTTGTCTTAGTTGCAGGCTTTGCCTCACCAGCAGTGTCGGTGTTTGTAAGTACGAACGCAACGTTACCGAAAGCGTCTGTAGTTCCAGTTAGCACAAGCTGGTCTTCTGCAGTCTTAGTTGCATCTGCCGGCAATGGAATTGCCGAACCGGTTACACCAATTAGTCCTGCTGTCAGCTTCGCGTTTGCACCAGAGTTAGCCTTGTTGATCTTAATCTTCACCGGGTGGTTACGAACAAATGAACCGTCAAGCCTTTTAGCTTCGAAAACAACAATCTGCTTTGATCCAACCGGTGCGTAAGTCTGAAGAAGTCCATCACCAGGGATTGAGTTTGTGTCATCTAGGAACGGTGCAGCAACAGATAGGTTTGCTTCTTCAGCGCTGTAGTCCAAACCAGTTGAGTTGAAGTAGTGAAGCTCAATGAAGTCCGCTGAGTCAGTCTTCTCACCTGTGATGCTCGGCAGGAACTGGCTGAAGCAGTCAGTGGCTGGGTCAGCATTTTCGTCATTAGGAGTGTCTGCACTTGGGCTAGTAGGAGCTGCAGGGAGTACTCCACCGTAAGCTTCACAGTCGGCAGGGGATTGAACAACGAATGTGACGTTACCGTTCACATCTGTTGTGCCAATTACGTTTGCACCATCTGCTGCGGTTGACGGAGCAGGTCTTGCCTTGATGCCGTTCACTCTAACTGCCGCGTTTGAGGATGAATAGCCCTTGTTAGCGCGAAGGGTTACCTTGGTGAAAGCTAGTGGATCTCCATTTGGCTTTGTCGCCTGGAAAGTTAGGTTGGTGGTTAGACCGAATGGAACGTAGACCTGATTGAAGCGCATTCCAACACCGAACCAGTCACAGTCGATGGTGAACGAACCTTCGAAGTCGTAGCGACGAATTGAGTTGTCATCTGTGAGCACTGGGCTGATCAGACGAATGTTGGCCTTTGGGTTATCGTTAGCTGCTTGATTCTCAACAGGATACTTGCAGTCTGCAGCCTGTGCTGGAGCGGAAATAGCTCCTACGCCAACCAAGCTCAACATTAGAGTTGCGGTAATGGCTGATAGCTTCTTGATGCTTACGGTCATTTTGATTCCTTCTAGTAATTGGGATGAGTGCCCGAAAGAACGATGGAGATAGGCGGGTGCGCCTAAGTTCAAGGATCTATCCGGAGTGCGCACACACGTCCTATAAGCAGATTAGCCCCTATTTTTATTCCGTGAAAGCGGTTTCGCGGGTAGTTACCAATTCGTTATTTAGTTCTAAGCACTTTCACGGATAACGAGTTCGGTAGGCAAAATAATTGGCTCGAAGTCTTGCCCGTTCAGCTGAGCGATCATTAGCGAACCGGCTGCTTCACCCAGGGCAACAACATCTTGACGAACAGTTGTGAGTGATGGTCTTGAGGTTTGTGCGATAAGAGCATCGTCAAAGCCAACGACCCTTATCTGACCTGGAACAGACTTACCCGCATTCTCGAAAACAGTAATTGCGCCCATTGCCATTAGGTCATTGCTAGCAAAGACACCGTCAAGATCAGGATGGGTTTCTAGCAACTTCTGAGCGTGTGCTTTACCGCTTTCGAAGCTGTAATCACCCTCACAGATCAAAGACTTACTTGGCAATGTTCCGCTCTCGCGGTGAGCCTGCAAATAACCATCTAGACGCTGCTTAGCAGCGGTAGTTCCGATGTCACCGGTAATAATGGCAACCTTCTTGCAGCCCTGGCTCATCAGGTGCTTGGTGGCGCTATAGGCTCCACCAAAGTTGTCGGTATCAACAAAAGGGATGTCCGCGTTAGAGTGAGGGGTTCCTGTGATAACAAGGGGAAGACCTTGCTTCTTCAGGTGATTGACCAAGATGTCACTGTGCAGGACGAAGAAAATAGCTCCATCAACTTCACCTGACTTTAGATAGTGAGCAACACCACCATCTAGAGCACCTACCGGTGCAACCATTAGAACGGTGTGTAGTCCGTTTTCTTGTAATACTCGGCTAACACCTGATGTAACGGTTCCCCAGAATGGGTCGCTGAAGACAGAAAGATCATCGTCGATAACAACAGCAATCAGGCCTGTGCGGCCCGAAGCCAGTGCTGAAGCAACTCTGTTCTTCTTGTAACCGAGCTCTTCAACAGCATCTCTTACGCGCTGTGCACGATCTGGATGGACGCTCTCGTCACCGTTTAGAACGCGGGAAACAGTCGCTTCTGATACTCCAGCTGTCTTAGCAATCACTGCATAGGTAGGGCGCAATAAAGGAGCCATGCCGCCCTCCTTTCTTTGCGAGTGACTAGTTGTGAACTAAAGCGCTTAGCGATGCGCCATTACTCTGGATGACTTTACTGTACACCTGTGCTGAAAGTTTCGGGGTTCTCTGTAATGTTTCAAAATTGATATGAACAATGCCAAAACGTTTCGCGTAGCCCTCAGCCCACTCAAAGTTATCCATCAGTGACCAGTAGTAGTAACTCTTTACTGGAGCGCCAGCTGCGATAGCTCTTTCAACTGAGTGTAGGTGTGCAATTAGGTAATCCACGCGACGCTGATCGTTGACAACACCGTTCTCGTCAGGCTCGTCGTCGTAAGCAACACCGTTCTCGGTGATAGCGATATCAATAATCTCAGGCCAGTCCTTGTGGATACGAATCAGGAGATCACCCAAACCATCCGGAGTGATTGGCCAACCCATGTCGGTGTGAGGGCCTGGGGATGTTCCATCTGAGTTGATTGGGAAGACGAAGGTTCCTTCGTTCTTCTCAACCTGCTCTGGAGTTGGAGTGTTTAGGAAAGAGTCTGAGTAGTAGTTAACACCTAGGAACTCTGAATCAATCTTTAGCCTTTCCATGTCCCCTGGAAGCAAAACCTTGGCAAGCTTGTCACCGTAGAAATCAACTAGGTTCTGAGGATATGTTCCGTGCAGCTGAGCGTCCATCCACCAGCGGTTGATGTTTGAATCCCAGTAGTCACGAAGCTGAAGTAGTTCGGTGTTTGACTCATCAGAAACTCTGTAGTTAGTCATGTTCAGAGTGATACCTGATCTACTCTCTGGACGAACTGCACGAATAGCTCTGGTTGCTTCAGCGTGAGCTAGAGCAGTGTGGTGAGCAACAGCAATAGCAGTGTCAAGATCTTTAAGACCCGGAGCATGCACTCCCCAGAAGTTACCCAACCAGGTAACACACCAAGGTTCGTTGATGGTAATCCAGTTAGCAACGCGGTCACCGAAAGCTTCAGCACAAACGGTTGCGTAATCTGCAAACTGCTGAACGATGTCTCTATTACCCCAACCGCCCTTGTCCTGAAGAACCTGAGGCAGGTCCCAGTGATACAGAGTTGCAGTTGGCTGAATACCGGCTTCAAGAAGTGCATCGATTAGACGGTTATAGAAATCGATTCCCTCTTGGCTTACCTCACCGGTGCCGTTAGGCATGATGCGTGGCCAGGCAATTGAGAAACGGTAAGACTGCATCCCAAGATCCTTCATGATCTTGATGTCTTCTTCGTAGCGGTTGTAGTGATCACAGGCAACGTCACCGTTGTCGCCGCGAACTACCTTGCCTGGAGTCTTTGAGAATGTGTCCCAGATGCTTGCAGATCTACCGCCAACATCAAATGCACCTTCAACTTGGTAAGAGGCTGTTGCGGAACCCCAATTGAAACCTTCTGGAAAACTCATAATTAACCCTTCACCGCTCCGTCCATAACACCACGGACAAGTCTGCGACCAACAAAGATGAACAACACGATTAGCGGTGCTGTTGATAGGAATGCTCCACCCATGTTCAGTGCGTAGTCAATTGCGTAACTACTCTTCAACTGGTTCACGGCAACCTGTGCTGTGAAGTGCTCTGGAGTGCTTAGAACAAGTAGTGGCCAGAGGAAGTCGTTCCAGGTTGCAAGGAATGAGAACAAACCGAGAACAAAGCTGCTCTGAGCGATGATCGGAAGAACCAAGCTCCAGTAAACACGGAATACACCGGCACCGTCGATGCTTGCAGACTCTAGAAGTTCGTTAGGAACCTGAGCGTCAATAACCTGTCTCATCCAGAACACACCGAATGCTGTTACCAGTGCAGGAACAATTAGCGCACCCAGGGTATCGATAAGCCCTAGGTTTCCCATCAACATAAACAATGGGATGATACCTAGCTGGCTAGGAAGCATCATGGTCAAAATGACAAAGAGCACCATGAAGCGTTGTCCTCTGAAGTTCAACTTAGCGAAAGCAAAACCTGCAATAGCGGAGAAGAACACCTGCGCAACAGCAACGATGGTTCCAACGTAAACAGTGTTTAGCAGTGCTTGGTTGAAAGAAGGTAATACCTCGTAGACGTTACTAATTACTGTGAAGAAGCGAGGACCAGGAACAAGCGTTGGTGGAATCTTACTGATCTCATCTGTTCCGTTAGATGCAACGATGAACATCCAGTAGAAAGGGAAGATTGATAGGAAAGTCGTTAGGGCTAGAACGATGTAACCACCGACACCCATGCGTTGCCACTTAGGTCTCTTGTTCACTTTTGCCCTCGGAATAGTTTGTTCTTTGACTACTGAACTCATTTGCCATCACCTGCTAGTTTGCGGGTAATCATGAAGTTGATGAAGGAAACAATCGCAACGATGAAAGTAATCATGATTCCGATAGCTGCAGCGTAACCCCACTTGTATGCCACGAACGCTTGCTCGAATAGGAACAAGGTAAGTGTTGAGAATTGACCTGAGTCACCACCGTTGTATGAACCACCGAGAATCAACGGCTCAGCAAATACCTGAAGACCACCGATGGTACCGACGATGAGTACGAAGGTAATGGTATTTCTCAAGCTAGGAAGTGTTACATAAATAAACTGCTTCCACTTGCTTGCACCATCAAGTGATGCAGACTCGTAGAGCTCACCTGGAATAGCAAGCATCGCAGCTAAGAAGATCAGAGCGTTGTATCCGGTCCAACGCCAAACAATCATCGAAGCGATTGCAACGTGGCTTGATGTAGTTCCCTGGATGAAGTCAATGTGATCGAAACCAAGGGAACCAATGATGATGTTCACCATTCCAAAGTCTCTACCAAAGAGCTGACCAAACACAATCGCAATAGCAAGAACAGATGTGATGTTTGGAACTAGAAGAATGGTTCTCCAGAAAGTTGAACCTCTCAAGTGCGGGTTGTGCAGAATTGCTGCCAAACCAATTGAACAGATCAACATTGGAATTGTTGATAGCAACCAGATGTCTACGGTGTTAACCAACGCGTTCCAGAATCTCGTATCAGCAATTAACTCATTGAAGTTTGCGATACCGATGAATTCCTGAGTACCTAGAGCGTCCCAGTTAAAGAACGCAATGTAGACGGAGTAGACAATCGGTGCTAGACCGAAGATCAAGAACATCACAAAGAACGGTGCTGTGAATAGATAGCCCCATCGACCATTCAGAGACTGAACAGCATTGGCATTGTTTAATTTCTTAGACGGCTTCCATGGAGAGGTCGGCTTAGAATTACGCTTCACAGCAGTTTGTGACATTGAATTATCTCTTCAGCTCTGTCTTACTTACACTTGTCAGCAGCTGCAATACCAGTTGCGAATGCCTTGGATGGGACTTTTTCCTTGCCGTTAATCACAAGTGAAATAGCTGATCCCATTGCCATGTCAATACAACGCTGCAACTTACCTTCAAAGATTGGTTTTAGCTTCTTAACACCGTCAGCGTAGATTGCTCCAGTTGGTGCGTTGTTGAAGAATGGGTCCTTGAAGCCAACAAGATCTGGGTCTGTGTATAGCGATGGTGTTGAAGGGAATAGCCCGTAGATCTGGAATACCTTCAACTGCTGAGCAGGAGCTAGGTACCAAGAGATGAAGTCCCAAGCTTCTTGCTTGTGCTTTGCACCCTTAGGAATGGTCAACTGTGAACCACCCTGGTTTCCACCGCCACCAGGAATGTCAGCGATGTCCCACTTACCCTTGGTAGTTGGAGCTTGGCCCTTGATGTAGTCCATCATCCAAGCTGGAGCAAGCATCACAGCGAAAGTACCCTTGGTCATACCAACGTTCCAGTCAGATGAGAACTGTCCGATACGAGTACCGATACCAGCCTTACCTGCATCAATAGTTGTGTTGAATGCAAGCTTCACCTGTGGGTTGGTCTTGAACACTAGCTGACCGGCGTCAGTGCCATTGTTCTTGTAATACTTCTGAGTTCCTTGGTTCATCATCGCTGCGTAAATAGTTGCAACGTTGTCCATGAAACCAATGTTCTTCTTCTTATCTGCGGCTGAAACCTTAGCCATGTACTTCTTACCAAATTCAATGAACTTAGGCCAGGTGTTCCAAGCCTTTGAAACATCTGCACGCTTGTAAGGAAGACCCTTTGCCTTGAATAGATCCCAACGGTAAGCAACTTCTAGACCTCCAACGTCAGTTGGGATACCAATTACAGAGTCGTTGTAGCCAACACCCTGCTCCCAGCGCCAAGGTAGGTAGTCCTTCTTTAGTTCAGTTGCTGACTTGTTGCCAACAGAGGTGCGAAGAGTGCGAAGGTCAGTGAAACACTGTGGGTATGAACGCCAGTAACCTGAGTATGAAATTTCAACAGCAGCAATATCTGGGTTACCAGCACCACCGGCAGCACACTGGGTGTAAAGGCTGGTTCCATTTAGAGCATCTAGGTCTGACTTCTTGATGCTTAGCTTGATTTCTGGGTGAAGTTTGCGGTAGTCAGCAACAAGAGCTGGCTGAATAACGTCACCGAAAGTCTCTACTTTTAGAACAGTACAAGTAGCAGTATCTGCTGTTGCAGTGGTGCAGTCAACAACTGCCTGTGCTGGGGTAATAGCCCCAAGGGATCCCATTGAGATAAGACCAGCAGTAACAAGAGCTGCGGTCTTGGCTGAAAGCTTGTTGAACAACATCTAGTTCTCCTATTTGAGGGGTTGCCTCCCCTATTGGTCGTTGTGCGACAACCTTTTGGGGAGGCCTACTTCCTCGGTTATAAGGTTTGTAGTAAACTGCGAAAGCGGTTTCACAGATAAGACAAGTTAAGCGTGAAAGCGGTTTCTTAGCAATCTGAGAAGCCACAGATTTAGTAACTGTTACCAAAAAGTAATCATTTACCCTGTAATACTTTCCCTAATAGAAGAGGTACCCGTGAAGAAGCTTCCGATCCTAAAAAGTGCTGTAGCCATTGCTACTGCTGGATTCTTGCTTATCGCCCCTGTCTCAGCTAATGCTGCCGGGGAGAAGATTCTGTGGACACAGTCATTCAACGAGAAGGCTGGTACCAAGGTAGACCCTAAGGTTTGGAGTTACAACATCGGTGCCGGTGGCTGGGGTAACAACGAGCAGCAGTATTACACCAACAAAGCAGCCAACATCTCGACAGACGGCAAGGGCAGCCTGGTAATCAGAGCTATCAAACTAATCCCCGATGACCCAAAGACCACATACATCACTAACTGGTGCATTGATTGTGTTTACTCAAGCGCAAGAGTTATGACCAAGGACAAAGTTGGTTTCAAGTACGGTTCAATCTCAGCCCGAATTAAAGTTCCTGAGGGAACAGGTCTATGGCCTGCTTTCTGGATGCTAGGTGTCCCAAGAAACAGTTGTGACGGCTGGCCATCTTGTGGCGAGATCGACATCATGGAATCAAGAGGATCAAACACCTCTGTTTCAGTTCACAGTTTGCACGGACCTGACTACTCTGGTGGCAATGCAAAAACGAACTACTTCTATGCTGGTAACGATTTATTGTCAGACGCTTTTCACACCTACAGAGTTGACTGGCTACCAGACAGCATCAAGTTCTACGTAGACAACAAACTAGTGGTTGGTCATTCAAAGAGATCAATCGCTCCTGACAGTTGGGTATTCAACGCAGAGTTTTATCTAATCTTGAACCTAGCTACCGGAGGTAACTTCGACGGTGGAGCTTTAGATGAGACCATTCAGCAGGCTGAAATGAAGATCGACTGGATTAAGTACACAACCCTAAAGGGTAAAGGCAAAGTAACCCGTTACTAGCGAAGACCTAAGTCATCGAGGGTGACGGCTGTTAGATATTTATAGCCGGCATCCTCGATTACTTTTTGTGCACCAGTGTCTCTATCAACAACTGTTGCAACCGCAACAATGATTGCCCCTGCTTCTTCCAATGCTTTAGCCGCAGTGAGTGGAGAACCTCCAGTTGTTGAAGTATCTTCAACAACAACTACCCTCTTACCTTTAACATCAGGTCCTTCAACCTGTCTGCCCATACCGTGAGCTTTAGCCTGCTTACGAACTACAAAAGCATCAACACTTCTACCTCGAGCAGCAGCCTGGTGCAACACAGCAGTTGCAACTGGATCTGCACCCATAGTCAAACCACCAATGGCATCAAAGTCAGTAACAGAGTTTGCATCTAGAAGATCAAGCATTACCTGACCAATAAGAACAGCAGCTTCGTGGTGAAGGGTAGCTCTTCGAAGATCTACGTAGTAATCAGCTTCGATACCACTTGAAAGAGTCACTCTGCCATGCACAACAGCAAGTTCTTTAATTAGTTCAATAAGGCGGGGCTTGGCAGGAGAAGAAAAGGTCATGCCTTAAGTTTAAACAGTGCGCATAGCAACTCATAACGTTAACTCAATTCGAACCCGTGTCTCACGTGTAGTGGACTGGATGGTGCGAGCTGATATCGATGTCCTAGCTATGCAAGAAATCAAGTGCAAACCTGAGCAGTTCCCTACGCAGGCCTTTACTGACGCTGGTTACCACGTCGTATTACATGGTCTAAACCAGTGGAACGGTGTCGCCTTTGCCAGCAAAATACCTGCTGAAGACGTTGAAATCGGCTTTGCCGATATGCCAGGCTTTGGCCCAGAACTAGCCCAAGAAGCCAGAGCAATAGGTGCAACCTTTGAAGATGTAAGGCTCTGGTCCCTATACATTCCTAACGGTAGAACACTTGAAGACCCTCACTACGAATACAAACTCAACTGGTTAGACAGACTAGCTGCAGCATCTGCAGAGTGGTTAGAGCATGACCCCAGCCAATCCCTAGCTCTTATGGGAGATTTCAACATTGCTCCCCTAGATACCGATGTTTGGGATATGGATGAGTTCATTGGTTCAACACACGTCTCTCAAGCAGAGCGAGATGCCTTTGAGGCATTCGAACAAATCGGTCTAACAGACGTAGTTCGACCTCTAATTCCAGATGGATACACATACTGGGATTACCAACAACTTAGATTCCCTAAGAACGAAGGCATGAGAATCGACTTCATTCTAGGAAGCGAAGCATTCGCAGAACGAGTAACCTCCGCAGAAATAGTTAGAGACGAACGTAAAGGTGAAGGACCTAGCGATCACGTTCCTGTTGTAGTTGACATTGACTAATGGATTTCACCTTCACCGCAGAAATGATTGAGTGGCGAGGACCAGCGCCTTTTTACTATCTCCCAATTCCTAAAGATATCTGTGAAGAAATCAAAGCAGCAGCAAAACTACTTAGCTACGGCTGGGGAGTAATACCGGTAACTGCAACCATCGGTAAGACAACATACACAACTTCACTATTTCCTAAAGATGGAATCTATTTACTTCCAGTCAAAAACGCAGTTCGCTTACCTGAGCAGTTAGAACTAAGTATGAAAGTGAAAGTGAAACTTAGTCTTTAGCTAAAAATGCTTTGCGTTGGTTTTCTGAATACTTCTCAATTGCATACCTAAGCATTGTTCTTGGCATTTGGTTTTTGTATTTGACTAAGAAATCGGTGAGAAGATCTTTATCTCGTTTGCCGACTTCTCTAAGCATCCAGCCAGCTGCCTTATGGATTAGGTGATGCTCGTCAGTTAGCGCTTCCTTAGCCATGGCTAGTGTCGGCCCATGCTTGCCCTTACGGATGAGAGGGAAGGTAAGGATTATCGATGCTCTTCGTTCCCACAAGTTTTCTGACTTAGCTAAAGCCCTTAGAAATGGTGCACCGTAACCGAGATGCCGTGAGAGTATTTCGCCCATGTATGGTGCACTAGCATCAATCAAATCCCAGTTATTGACCTTGTATGCCTTTACCAGCATCAACCAGAATTCAAATAGTTCGATACGTTCAGAATCATCTCTAGCCTTGGCGTATTTGTGATTCAAGATTATGAGAGCCGTCAGACGCTCTTCGTGATACTTAGAATTTGCTAGCGTAACCAATTCCTCTTGAGGTAGATCTCTGAACTTCTTAGCAACCAGCCTGGTATTTGGAACAGTGATTCCTAGGAATACATCTCCAGCACCATAATCGTCCTGACCAAAGACTTTAGTTTTAGCCGAACCTACTGCGCGCTCTGGACTGCTAAGTGCCTTTAGTTCTTTACGGAGTTGCGATAACTCAGACATTTACTTGTCTCTCCAAATCTCAACGGCATTAGATTTCTTAGGTCTCTTACCGGTAGGCAAGCTGATAGTTCCTGAATCACCAACTGCGAACACTCGGTTTCCTGGTTGTCTCATAGCCAATTCCTCTACCAAACGCTCTAGCTCAGCTACCCGTGACTTTAGATCAACTGCCTGGTTCTCTAGGTCCATGATTCGCTTGATAGCAACCAGAGAGACACCCTCGTTGGAGAGCTTTGCTACCTCAACCAACTGAGTGACATTACGCAGGGTATATCTTCTACTCTGTCCACTGGTTCTAGAAGGCTTTACCAGCCCCATGCGGTCATACTGTCTCAGAGTCTGCGGATGCATGCGAGCAAGCTCTGCAGCTGCTGCAATAGTCAGTATGGGTGCATCAGGATCGATGTTGTTCATTACAACAATCCTGCACGGTTTAGTAGATCTTGACGAGGATCTTCGTCAGGTAATGCTTCTTCAAATTCCCTCAGAGCTTTAGCTGCCTTCTCGCTGATGTGAGAGGGAACAAGAACCTCAACAGTTGCTAGCAGATCCCCAGTGCCCTTAGCTGTTGTGACACCTTTGCCTTTAACTCTTAGAACTCTTCCGTTAGGAGTGTTTGGAGCTACCTTTAGCTTTACTGGATCTCCTCCAAGAGTTGGAACAGTGATCGTTGCACCCAGTACTGCTTCAGCGAATGTAACTGGAACAGATAAACGAAGATTATTCCCATCACGAGAGAACACTGCGTGTGGTTTCACAGTAACGGTGATGATCAGATCACCATTAGGTCCACCGTTAGGTGAAGGTTGTCCTTTACCGCGCAGCTTAATCTTTTGACCATCTAGAACACCGGCAGGAATCTTTGCGTTGATTGGAGCCATACCTGAGTATTCAAGTTTGATGGTGGTGCCATTTACTGAATCAATAAACGGAATGGTTGTTGTTGCAGAAAGATCTTGACCTGGCATCGGACCACCGAAACCACCAAAGCCACCTCTACCACCAAACAGGTTTGCAAAGACATCTTCAAAACCTGCTGATGATTGTCCTGAACCACCGGGGGCTGTGAATCTTGCGCCACCACCCATTGCTCGGAACTGATCATATTCTCTTCTCTGATCTTTATCAGAGAGCACAGAATATGCTTCAGAGATTTCTTTGAACTTAGCTTCAGCTTTAGCATCACCCTGATTTGAATCTGGGTGATACTTCCTAGCTAGCTTGCGATAGACCTTCTTCAGTTCAGCTTCAGGAACATCCTTAGCTACGCCAAGGATTTTATAGAAGTCTTTCTCTAACCAATCTTGACTTGCCATGAATAACTACTTCTCTTCTGGAATGAAAACTGCAACCATTGCTGGTCGAATCAGTCTGTCACCTAACTTATAACCCTGTGAGATGACATCAGCAATTACATTCTCTGTAACATCAGGTGATGGTGTTTGCACCAGTGCATTGTGAATCTCAGGATCAAACTTCTCACCTTTAGCACCAAAGACCACTAGACCGAACTTGTCTCCACCGTTACGCAGCTTGTTTAGCACTGCAGCAAACGGAGAACCCTCTAGATCACCGTGTGATTCTGCAAGAGATAGATCATCGAATGCAGGTAAGAAGGCTCTGATAACTTCAGCAATAGCTGCATTTCTAGAAACATCTCTGTCTCTTTCAACACGAGCTTTGTAGTTTACAAACTCAGCTTGCAATCTCTGCAGGTCAGCCAGTAGTTCAGCCTCTTTGCTGATTGGTCCGGTTTCTTCAACTAGGTCCTGGAACTCAGCGTCGATTGGGTCCTGAGGTAGGTCAGCGCCTTCTGGTGCTGACCCATTCTCCTCAGTCATTACTTCTTCTCTTCTTCTTCGTCGACAACCTCAGCGTCCACTACATCTTCATCAGATGCAGGTGCTTCCCCAGCTTCTGCTTCCTGAGATGCAGCAGCGTAGATAGCCTCGCCTAGCTTTGTCTGTGACTCAGATAGCTTCTCGATAGCGGCCTTGATTGCGTCAAAGTCTTCACCAGCAAGAGCAGTCTTTAGAGCATCAACATCAGCCTGAACTTCTGCCTTTACTTCCTCAGATAGCTTCTGGTCGTTGTCCTTGATCAACTTCTCGATCTGGTAAGCAAGCTGCTCACCCTGGTTACGAGTGTCTGCTTCTTCGCGACGCTTCTTATCTTCAGCAGCGTGCTCTTCAGCATCCTTAACCATGCGCTCGATGTCTTCCTTAGAAAGTGAAGAACCACCGGTGATAGTCATTGACTGTTCCTTGTTAGTTCCCTTGTCCTTAGCAGAGACGTGAACGATACCGTTAGCGTCAATGTCGAAAGTAACTTCGATCTGAGGAATACCTCTAGGAGCAGGTGCGATACCAGTTAGTTCAAAGTTTCCAAGTGACTTGTTGTCCTTAGTGAAATCTCTTTCACCCTGGTAAACCTGAATTGAAACTGCAGGTTGGTTATCGTCAGCTGTTGTGAAAACTTCTGAACGCTTAGTTGGGATTGCAGTGTTACGTTCAATCAACTTAGTCATGATTCCACCCTTGGTTTCAATACCAAGAGATAGTGGAGTCACGTCGATCAATAGAACGTCTTTACGCTCACCCTTTAGAACACCAGCTTGCAATGAAGCACCAACTGCAACTACCTCGTCAGGGTTAACACTCTTGTTTGGTTCCTTACCACCGGTAAGGCTCTTAACAAGTTCTGCAACCTGAGGCATACGAGTTGATCCACCAACAAGAACAACGTGCGCAATGTCAGAAACCTTAATTCCAGCTTCCTTGATTACATCGTTGAATGGCTTACGAGTTCTTTCCAACAAGTCGTTGGTTAGTTGTTCGAACTGCGCACGTGAGATGCTCTCGTCCAAGTTTGCAGGACCATTCTCTGTTAGAGATAGGTAAGGCAACTGAACGTTAGTTGTCATTGACTGAGAAAGTTCTTTCTTAGCCTGCTCTGAAGCTTCCTTTAGACGCTGCAGTGCGATCTTGTCTTTAGAAACATCAACACCGGTTGTCTCCTTGAATTTCTTAACAAGGTGTTCAACCAATCTGTTGTCCCAGTCATCTCCACCTAGACGGTTATCACCTGAGGTTGCTTTTACCTGGATAGTTGAGAAGCCATCGTCTTTACCAACCTCAAGAAGTGAAACGTCGAAGGTTCCACCACCTAGGTCGAATACAAGAATCAGTTCGTCTTCTTTACCCTTGTCCAAACCATATGCAAGAGCAGCAGCAGTTGGTTCGTTGATGATACGTAGAACGTTTAGTCCAGCGATCTCACCAGCTTCCTTAGTTGCCTGACGCTCTGCGTCATTGAAGTATGCAGGAACGGTAATAACAGCATCTGTTACTGCCTCACCTAGGTAAGTCTCTGCATCTCTCTTGAGCTTCATCAAGATACGAGCCGAGATCTCCTGTGGTGTGTATTTCTTACCATCGACATCAAATGTCCATGTGGTACCCATGTGACGCTTAACAGAAGCAATAGTTCTGTCTACGTTGGTAACGGCTTGACGCTTAGCTGTTTCACCAACAAGCACCTCACCATCCTTAGTGAATGCAACTACCGACGGGGTAGTGCGGAAACCTTCTGCGTTAGCGATAACGGTAGGCTCTCCACCTTCAAGTACGCTAACTGCGCTGTTGGTGGTGCCGAGGTCGATTCCTACTGCACGTGCCATAT
>Ga0214921_10006870_pt1 | contig 15368 bp, 18 predicted proteins | sample LL1505_MetaG_FD_177992 | JGI IMG/M metagenome (GOLD analysis project Ga0214921, IMG submission 177992) | Freshwater microbial communities from Lake Lanier, Atlanta, Georgia, United States - LL-1505 | ecosystem: Environmental > Aquatic > Freshwater > Lake | place: USA: Georgia | collected...
AATCTTGGCCCCTGTTTGCCAAGCACGATAGCTTTTTACTTGTAGCCTAAAGATCATCACAGATAAAAAATTCCCATCAAAACGCTAATTAAACAGCGTGCTAACCGATCAAACCTGACGTGCACGTGCACGACAAACGTTTACGTGGACGGCAGCTACATGCAAAGCCTATTTAGGAATTGACCTCGTGAACGTGCTCCTGCTCGTGCACGGCACCGCATAACGTCGACGTGAACGTTTCACGTTTTCGAGCACGAGCAGGTGCACGACAAACGTTTACGTGCACGGCGGCTACATGTATGGCCTATTTGGGGATTAACCGCATGGCCGGGGCTAAAGTTAGAGCACCTTAAAGGAGATCGCAAAGGGCCGATGAGTATTCGAATTAACGATCAGTACCGAATCTGCTTCCGCTTCAAAGAGGGCCAGGTATTTGACGTTGAGATCATCGACTATCACTAAGTAGGAGAAGCTATGCTGCCAAATACAATACATCCTGGTGAGTTTCTTCAAGAGATCCTCTCTGATAGAGGTATTGCGCAAACTCAACTCGCTAAGCACATCGGCGTGGAAGCCGGGGTCATTAATCTGATCTGCAAGGGCAAAAGGGGGATCTCAGCAGTTATGGCCAAGAAGATCGCGCGAGCATTGGGAACTGATGCCGAGCTGTGGGTTAATTTGCAATCTTCATATGATTTAACTGCGGCAGAAGATCCAGATTTTGGGAAACTGCGAGCTTAATCCCCCGGCTCCTGCTGCGTCGAACAATGCAGTGATCCCCCTCCTAGGATCCAGTCTCCGCAGTGGATCCCAACTACCTTATGTTTCGGCAGTAGCTCAGCTAATTTATTTAGAACCAGACGATCTTTAGGGTCGTTATATGTCGGCACCAGTAGGGTATCATTAGCAAAATAGAAATTTAGGTACCCAGCTGGGAATCTCATTCCATCGCAATAGCGTGGCTCAGGGAAGGGGAGCTCTATTACCTCTAGTGACTCACCTGAGGGAGTTCGATACGCGCGTAGCGCCTCGATGTTGGCCTGTGTCTTCTCGTACTGCTCTGAGTCAGATCTGTCGGCTGACGCGACCACTACTGAGCGGGGACTTATAAATCGCGCTACGTTATCGATGTGCCCGTGTGTATCATCTCCCGCCACCCCATACGGGAGCCAGATAGTGTTCGGAGCGCCAAGTTTCTCGGCGAAGATCTGTGCGTAATCGCCCTTTGTAAATCCGGCGTTCCGTTGCTGCTCTTCAGATAGAAGGCACTCCTCGGTAACAAGGATTAGACCATCACCGCTGACATCCAGCATGCCACCCTCTAATACGGGTTGCCCTTGCTTTGATATAACAACTTCTAATTCGCGTGAGGATGCCGCCGCGATGTACGCAGGTACCTTTTGGTCTAGCTCAACTTCAGGAAGGGCTCCCCATCCGGTAAACAGAAAAGAGAGCCATGAAGTTCCGCTGCTGTTTTCTCTCTTCACACCGATAGGTCCGGAATCGCGCAGCCAAGAGCGATTGTATGGTGTTTTGTGAAATTGGATATCGCCCTTAATCTCCTGACGGCTAAGGCGTGTTCTGGCGTCTTGCTCTAGCTCATCATTAAGGCACAAAAGATTGACTCTCTCTACGCGAGACACGTGACGGATAAATTCGCAGTACGCCCATCTGACAGCATCAATTTTGCCAGGGAAATCAGACTCCATATAGGGCCAGGCGATCCAGGTGCCTTTGTGCGGCTCCCACTCTGCTGGCATGCGATATGAAATTTTTGAGTTCATGTTGGCCTCTTTATTATCGTTCACTCGGATTCCAAGGGCGCTGTGCGTCGACTCCAAGTCGGGTGGCGAATTTATCATTGATCAGCGCCGCTGTCGGCAGCATCTTATTTTCCTCAAGCCACAGATAGATCTTCTCGGCTGCCATGCGGTGAGCTATCTCGTTTGGGTGTCGATCCACACCTGGTATTACTTGCAGCCTCTCTAGTGGTATCCCCTGATATATCGGTGATAGATCGAGCGCCGGCACCTCTAGCTCTCGCATTAATTTAAGAACTTTCTCGTGGATGGGATTAAAAGGGTAGTTTTGATCCATCGGTAGTCCGAAGAGGGGGAAAACAACCGCCGCTATTGGACGACTCGTTCCTTTTGCGGTGCTGACCAGAGAGCGCATCGATTCGACAAAAGGATTCCATGTCCTAGGATTTTCAAATAAGTCTAAAAAATAATTGGAGTACGCCTGATGAGTCTGCGTATTGTGAAAACGGGTCAATACGAAGTGATATGTTTTCCAGTAAGACGCGAGCCATTTGCTGAAGCCGGATAAAGCCAATGGCCCGAAGCGATCGTCCATGTTTTCGCGGATCCCTTGTGGAGTGTGTCGTTTAATCTCGGGGTCGTTAAGTGTAATCTGAAGGAGAACGAGGTCAGCGCCTTCATCGATCGCCTTTTTAGTGACTGCCACTTCGTGTGAGGTCGAATAGGCGGGGACTCCGTAGTTGATAACCTGATTTATCCTCGTTCCGTCCTTTAGGTTTAGCATCGATTCGAGCTTCTTTACGTAGGTGTCCGTGAACTGCATATAAGGCGCGAAGGTAAATGAATCGCCGATGGCGGCGATTCTGAAGGTTCCTTGCGGCTTTGGAACTGCGTAAGGATAATCCTGCATGCTCGGCATATCAGGCGAGCGAAAGTAGAATAGGGGCCTGTCGTCCCATCCTGGCCCTGATTTGGTTTTGGTTAAGCCTAGTAGCCGGACCGCAACCTCCAGAGCTAAAAGGGCTGCCGCAGTTCCGATTAATGTAACAATCAAAGATATGGCGATGTTTTTTAGTGTGCTCATAAAGATATTCCTTTCCGCTCCTACTCTATAGGTTGCCAACTGTCTTAGAGGCCACCAGACGTGAGTGATCAATCTGCTGAAGTACTCGCGTGTAAAGGATCGCTATCTGCTTCTCGAAAGCCTCAACGGTATAGAGCTCGTTGGAAACCACTTTTGCTCTCTCGCCAAGTTTCTTTCTTAGAGCGGGGTCAGATATCAAACGAGCCAACGCCGCTGAGAAGTCCTCTGGGTTAGGCTGGGCGAGCATAGAAATGGAGTTATCAAGCACCTGAGTATGAGTTGGCAGATCCGTGGCTAGTAGGGGGGTTCCTGAATGAAGATACGAGTAGATCTTCATCGGGGTATTGTTTCCTTTGGTGCGAGGCGATACCAGGATATCAGCGGATGTGAGTAACTGCGCGAGTGAATCAACCGGACGTGGTCCTAACAATAGAACCGACTCAGAGCATTTTAAAACTTTAGTCTTCTCAGCATAGTGCTCAATATGCCTCGGAGTTCCCCCGACTATAATCAATAAAGCTTTCGGATGAAGGGTGTGGATCTTGGAGAACGATTCAATTAGAAGGTCGATCCCTTGATAGCTCTCAAGATTTCCCACGTAAAGAATCAGGGGATCTCTATCTCTGGCGGCTTCTCCGAAAAGTTCAAGCTTCTCGGTGCCCTTCGGGGTAACTGAATCCTTGGGTAATAACGATACGTCACGTAAGAGTACCGTAGCCGCTGAACCGTGACTTGCCGCGATAACTTGTAGGGCATCGCACACAGGAGCTACTGCTACGCTGCCTCGTACCGCTAGTCGTTCGAGATATTGAAGAATGGAGAGCACTGGTTTGCACCACCACCACCGCTCTGTTACTTGCATCGCTAACGATGAATCCATGTCGTAGATGTATGGGATTTTAAAGAGCTTCTTGGCGATCCATGCGAAGAATACCGACTCCTCAACCGCGTGAATTACATCGTACTGATTGGCCCGTGACGTGATTAGTAACGACACGAAATGGAAAAACATAAAGAGATCGCAGGCCAGTTTTCTGCAAGATATGCCAGGTCTGACGCCCCTTAAAAACGCCGGGATTTTGGCTCTAATAATATTTACCCCAGCGATCTCTATGTCAGTACCTTCATTATAAACCAGTAGGTCAACCTTAGGAGACTCTCCGTCGATCGATTGAAGCTGTCGCGCTAGGGATTCAACAGCTAGTTTAACTGCTATCGGTGTCCCTCGTTCCTGAAAGAATGGCTGTGGCGCGACTACGAGAACTTTCATCGTGACTAACGTCTCCCAAGCACTCTGTTGCGAATACTGGCCCAAGTATCGCGCACAACAAATCTAAGAGACCGGCGATAGGAATTTAACCTTAAGAGGAAGTATCCAAAGTTAGATAAGGTTAATTTCAGAACTAAGCCGCGTAGACGTGGCAAGTGACAGAAGATGTGAGTAAACATATGAATCTCTGTCTTCACAAACTGCTTTCCTGATTGGCTTGGGAAACGAAATCCGTGTGGTCCGTAAGCGGGAATAGGTTTGCCCTGTCTGCGAAGAGTCTCAATCACTCGGAAGGCGCGCCACCGCTTCTCTGTACTCATCATCCTGTTGCAGGCTAATGCTTCCCTTCTGGTGACTAGCTCATTAACTACACCACCAGCTTTCTGGCACGCATCCATCGCTTCTTTACCACGCTGAGAGCGCACTAAAGCAAAGCTCCATCCCTTATAAAAATCAACGCCAGAATGAGGAGGGGCCATCCAGGGATCTCCTATGGCGATATCAGCGAACTCGGCGCTGGCGTCGAAACAAGTTAGACACCGTGACGGAGTGTAGAGACGATAAACTATGTTGATTACCTCCATTGACGACGGGCGGTATCCCCGTTTCTCGCCGAAGTAGACCGGATATAACGACCCATCGCTCATCTCTAAGTGAGGTGTTCCGGGGTGTTTCCCAACTCGTGAGATGTAGCGTTTTGCTTGTTTGACCTTATCGCCAAGGCTGCACCAGATAATCTTTAAAGCTTCGTGTTCAACGGCGGCGTGACAAAATAGCCCCAGGGTAAGCACAACGCGCTCTTTTAATCTTTGGTCGAGTTTAGCCGCCTTTATAAAGCCGTGGATCTGACACGGTAATCCAACGAGCGCGTAGCGACCGGGGATCTCGCGGATCTCGTTAAAAACAGAGTTCGTTGGACAGATAGCGTACTTAGATTTCATTGACGCCAGGATCTCTTCGGGCGTGCGTGCGACGATCGGTTTGCCTTTCCATAGCTGCTCGGGATCGGAAACAATTACGATGGCGCCGTCGATCGCGCCACGCTTCATCTGCTCTAGTAGGATCGCTGTTACTAAACCTCCGCTAGTGGAGTGTTCGCGTATAAATGGGTCTGTAGCGTAAGAGAGATAAGATTGATCAAAGTTGCCGTGTGTCGATGTGAGATCTACCTCGGTGTCGTAGTTATCTTTATAGGCTTGCTTGATGTCAAACTCATCACCCGGACAGACCTTAACGCATAGCTCGCAATCGGTACACGCGGAGAGGTTTTTAACTGATGGATAATCCTCGTTGTCGAGTCCCAAAACTCCTGTTGGACAGATTCCAACGCACGAGCCGCATCGGTGACACAGGCCGCCGTCGATAATCTTGCCTAGGCTTCGCAGCGCGCGTGGGGTGGTGTCGTTTCTGTCGGTGTTCCAATCAAGAGGTCTGACAAAGGCACCAGTCGCTCTTAGTGTCGGCGCGTTGTCTGAATTGCTTATTATCTGTAGTGATGCTTTGCCACTTGTGGTCTTGGTGGAGGATTGCGTTGACCCGTTGGCATTCTCCTTAGCTGTCATTTGCAATCCTTTCAAAGCGAATTAGCACTGGAGATCCGAAGAGCCTAGTTAACCCGAGTATTCTCGGAAGGGCTTCGAGAGCTTTTGATACAGTTGTGTTCTTGAGGGCTCTGTGAATGCCCATCGGGAAAAAAAATTGTTGATAAATAGCTGTTGCCTTGAATCCGTGCTTAGCGAACTCGCGCTTAAGTTCAGTTGTTGTAAAGATTCGGTAGGTTCGAGTATTACCCTCGATCAAAAGTTTAATCTTGAAGAGAAGCGGGGTTAAAAGATTAGCGCTTAGCCAGATCGGATAGTCAAATATGACCGCTTTTTCGGCCACTCGACACATCTCGGCTATTAATCTCGGCCATGCGGTGCAGTGACTCATCAGTCGTAGAGATACAGCGATATCAAATGATCGCTCTGCGAATGGCAACTCGATCAGATTGCCAGACTTAAAAGATATCTGAGCGGTAGCTAACTGTTGACTTAGAAAGTCAGCGCACTTCGGAGAGCTTCCAAAGATCGTGACGGTTTTTCCAGCGTTCGCTAGTGGTAGCGCCGATTGGCCGTGCCCGCCACCTATGTCGAGAACTGACTCGGCGTCTTTTGATACCATTGAAAGAAGGGCGTGCTCTTGAACTTTTAGAAACCAAGCCCCGACGTCACCGGAGAATCGCCTGGCATATTCAGGACTTGAAGAGTGCAGATCCGCTTCTTCTTGCACATTAACGGATCTGATTTCACTTGCTAACGACATGAAGCACCCCTAAACCGGTGGAAGTATATAAGATAATTGAGAAAATGTCATAGTGGCCTGGAAGCAGAGTTGGTTTTTTATCAAATCTGTCTATGTCTTAAATTTATTCAATAAATTCAATTAGATCTAGTGTGTTTTAGGAGATAGGTCGCCAGACGTTCTAGGTCCCTTGGGATAAGTTCTAAAGCTTAAACGCAACGCTGTCGACAATACCTGTAGGGCGAGGTGTGTCGTTAGCGGCTGCTTGGCTTTGTGGTCAATCAACGGATTTGAGAGGTACAGAGGAGAAGTTATGGAGTTTCCGACCGAGATAATTGGAGATAAGGGCTATATCATTATTACAGGAGACCTCGACAGCGAGGTAGCTGGCGAGGCGCTGAGAACGGCATTCAATCATATGTATGAGCAGGGCAAGCGTACAATTGTGCTTGACCTATCAGGCGCGCAGATCATTAACAGCTACGGTATCGGAAAGGTTCTTAGCTGCTATCAGCAATTAAAGGCACAGCGCGGTGTGCTGATGGTAAAGCCACTGGATGGATTTATTAAGGAGACATTTGAGTTGTTAATGCTCGACAAGCTGTTGCCAGTAGATAAGTAAGAACTGGAGCAAGGGAGCCAGTAGGCGTATCGCTAGTTATTAGATTTTTAGGAAAGGCATGATACCAGTTCAACCATCTATCCTTCTAGCCGACTCGGATGAGCGTCGAAGGGAGACATTGAGCTCTTTCTGTAAGAAGAAGGGGTGGGGATGTCGCGCAGTGTCGGACATCACGCAGTTTCAGAGCTATCTTCAAAATGAGTCCTTTGATTTGGTGATAGCTGACGCCGATATGCCAGGATTGAGTCCAATGATCCTGATAGGGCAGGCATCTAGAAAGAGACCGTCGCAGTCATTGCTCGTTGTTAGTGATTCATCAAAGAAGGAGTATGATTTGAGGATGTTTCGCGGAGCGTCCTCTGACGTGATCGCGGAGCCGGTGGATCTCAATTGGTTGGAGAGCTGCGTTGAGCAAGCGATTACTTCTAGACGCCAGGAAGAGCGTGAGCAGTTAGCTTATTCATTTGTTGTAAGTGAAAAGACAGAGATGATCTTCTCGTGTAAGGAGTTGGGGCAAGCCCAGGCGATCGCGTTACCAATCGTAGGAAGGCTTCTGGCGGCTAAGAGACTAAGTGAAACAGACGCGCTTAAAATTCGAGTTGCAGTCCAAGAGGCTCTGCTCAACGCGTTTGAGCATGGGAACTTGGAATTGGATTCACGTTGGAAAGAGGAGAGCGTAGGTGACACGGATCGTTTTACCGCTACTAGAAATGAGCGTCTTCAAGATCCGAAGTATGCTGACCGGAAAGTGGCCATAACGAGTTGGTTTGATGGTGAGGCTATTCAGATAGTAGTAAAGGATGAGGGAAAAGGCTTCTCGCAAGATACGAGGAGGGACCCGGGAGTACATGAGTTGTCTCCTTATGGAAGAGGTCTCACTTTGATGCGGAACGCGGTTGATCAAGTAGTTTTTAGTGGTGGAGGGTCTGAGGTTATGTTGACTAAGAGGATAAATAAACCTCGTAAATGGTAGGAAGATATGGCGCTTAAATTTAGAGTTAAAGGTCTAGCTGAGACATTCATCGACTCGATTACTTGTCCAGGATGTGGCGTGGCAGGGTACGACGACCAGCATTTCACCACTGAGTTCACTAGAGTGACGCTGGAAGGAATCATTGTAGTAGCTCAATGCAAAGCTTGCAGCGAGATCTTTGTGCCTGCTGCGCAGAGGTTGGGAGTATTGAACTACTCAGCTCTATGCTCTGCTGTCGAGAAGGATAGCGTAGATAGTGGAAATCCGATCCTGTCAGGACTGACTGCAGTCAGGCTCAGCGCAGAGAAGCTCAACGCTGAGCGCAAAGGGTCCATGCACTAGGGATAATGTAGGTTTGGCCTACTTAGTGACGTCCTGAACCGTTAGATTGTACTTCTGTAAGGCTCCCATGAAGCCCAACTTGTCGATCGTCCTGAGTACGCGCGTAGAAACCTTAACACGTAGAGACTTGCCGAGCTCAGGAACAAATATCTTCTTGCTCTGAAGATTCGCCTCAAACTTGTGGTGAGTCTTGTTATTCGCGTGACTTACGCGATTACCGTTCTGATGTGTTACTCCTGAAATAGCGCAACGACGTGCCATAAAAACTCACTCTCTAACTTTTAATTTAATTCGTCATCTTCACCTATGCTCGCGGTCTCTTAAAGAGTGACCGCACTACCTCTGTCCTCGTTTCCTGAGCGTTTTAGAGGCTTTACAATAGGCGCGATTAGTCAGAGAGAATATAGTTACGCCCACAGATTGTCAAACATGTCGTTTTGAGCTGGGATTTCGGGATATATTTTTAGCGAATGAGGCAGATTTAGTTGTTCTAACTTGCTAATATGCCTTGAGTTATTAATAAAGAAGCATGTTCTTTAGCTTCGGAAGCTTTCCCTGGCCCTGAGTCTCGAATACAGCTGTCCCCATGAAAGAGATGTCAGATAGGCCGTATCCAACTTTCGCGATGACCCGGTAGATATTTCCGCTGGTTTCCAGTTTAGAGGCCATGGTTTGCGCCATAGTCGGAAAGCGAGATTGAAAGCACATGTTGATGTCCTGCTGAAGGTTCCGATATGGCCCCTGCATATCCGGTCCTCGACATTTCTCCAATTCAATTCCCGCGTCCGCGGGAGCAGTTTGGTCTAGGCTGGCAATTGCCTGCAGCACAGGCGCCTTTGCGGCATTTATATTCACTTTTGCTCGAGTCTCAATCGATATTAAAGGTAAAAGCTCCTGGACTCGCTTTGGTGTGAATCCAGGTATTAGTAGTAGCTCTTCCGGAGAATCGAGGATCTCTTGATTGCGAAACTTTTCTCCTAGAGGAAGCTCCGATTCAATCCCCTGCGCGTTTTGTCCTTGGTAGCTTTGCTCGTCTCTATCAAGATAGTCGATCAAATTAGCTAACATCTCATACGATGTACAAAAAGATGGCTGCTTTAGTTGGCAGCGAGCAGCTACATCAGTACGTTGCTCATTGTCGAATCCAAGGGCTTGAAAGAGGTTCAGAAGTATCGAAGACCAGTCTTGCGAAACGGATCCATTTGATACGAGCGAAAGGATGGGGACCCTCCCTTTTTCAGAGAGAATCACCATCTCTACAGATGTATTGGCTTCTCCGCTATCCAGATAGCTGACAGGTATCTGATTGCGGCTACTAAACATCATCCACGCGTCTTTGATCGGCTCATCAACGGGCGATGTGTCGTTTTTAATCAAAACGCGAGCTAAATTAAACGCAGACTTCAGGACATACTCGGCCTTAATCCGTTGTTCAGCGGCTCGATTTATCCGCATTGAGATGAATGTGGATTCAGTGAGTGACATCAAAAGAGCGGATGTTATGGCGATCATTACGATCACCATGAGAAGGGCTACGCCGCGCTGATTCAATTTTGTACGATGTTTCATTATAGAGCATTTTAGGGTGGCTGAGGTCGGTCGGCAAGGTAGAGAACATGGGGCAAAAGTCCCATATTGGGTGATCTGGGGCAGGGTCTTGTCTTTTCCATTCATCTTACCGCTTTTAAAGCTTGATTTTTTGTGATGAGACGTCTAATTCGGAACGGGTAGTTGTTGTTAGCAGTACTTTTTATGTTTAAAGATTGGTTAAATGCTAGCCGCTATTTTAGAGGATGATGTTTTAATTTCAGAGGCTCTCCTTGAGTTACTTGAGAATAGCGGAATGGAAGTGAGGAGCTACGGCTCAACAGACAGCGCATTTGCCGAGTGCTCCCAAAGACCTCCGGACGTTTTAATAGCTGATTGGTGTGTTCCAGGAGACGTTTCAACCGCTAGACTCGTTTCTTTACTTAGTCAGCTAAATCCGGCCATGCGTGTTATTTTGACATCCGGACAGAAAACTGTTGAGCTTACAACGCTGGTTGCCTCGAATCCTTTAGCATCGTTCATTCCAAAGCCGATCTCTTTCGAATCACTGTTAGAGGTCATCAAGCCTAGCCGCGAATATCAAACCAGTGGAATATCCGATTCAGCTCCGGCGTAAGATGACGTCTCTCGTGTGGCATCGATCATATAATCCAAAGCTATTGGTAACGTAAACTCCAAGGCGTAACTTGTAATGTTCTTTCGAGGGAAATCCTGTATGTCATATTATAACTTAAAATCCCTTCTCGATTTACAGCTTCAGGAGTTATACGCCGCGGAGCTGCACCTAGCCAAAGAACTTAAGGTGCTTTTTGATGTCGCGGTCTCTAAGGAGTTCAAATCGCAGCTTATGAGGCATTCTCAGGAAACTCAGGGGCATGTGGAGGTTCTGGGAGAGCTTTTAGATAAAAGAAAGATCGGCATCCACGATACACGTTGTAAAGTGATGGATTCCCTTCTAAAGCGCGCCAGTGAGGTCGCGCAGAGTCGGGGTGATGATAGACTTCTAGATTTGGCGCTTATTTTTGCAATGCGCAAAATAGAGAGCTATGAGCAAGGAGCCTACGAGGATGCCAAGACGGTTGCGGAAGCGCTTAATGAAACAGAGGTCGTAAGTGTTCTGGAACGACACATACTTGAAGAGGGGCAACAGGAGAGGAGTTGGACGGTACTCGGAGAGGATATGGTCGACTCCTTGGTCGCTTCAGCGGCTTCCACGAAAGGAATCGAAGTAGAGCAGAGAGGAAAGGGGGGAGAGTAGTGAGTAAAGGTAGTGATTATATCTCGCGAGTGCTAAGTAATATTACATCTGACGAACAGATCTTTAACACATCATACAAGGGGGCTTTTCTATCGGCGGCCCTGGCGATAATCAAAGATGTAGATTCACCGATTAAGGAGCGTGCTTTGGTGAGTCTGGCAGCCTTAGAGATAAGAGAGCTCGAACCAAGCTGGAGCCGCAAAAAGAAGGTCGCGTGAATTGCCTCTTCTCCCTTAATATCTGTAGAAGCCTCGCCCTGTCTTCTTGCCGAACCAGCCCGCCTCTACATATTTGACCAGAAGTGGGCACGGTCTGTACTTGTCTTCCCCAAGTTCTCTGTGAAGCAGCTGGAGGATGTACAGTAAGGTGTCGAGTCCTACAAAATCAGCCAGGGTTAATGGCCCCATCTGCTGATTGGTCCCGAGCTTCATCGCAGTGTCGATATCCTCAGGCTTAACTCCTTCCTGAACAAGGAAGATCGCCTCATTGATCATCGGACAGAGGATTCTGTTCACGATGAAACCAGGCGTGTCTATTGCTAGTACGGTGGTCTTGTCGATTTTAGCGCAGAAATCTTGGATTACCTGATATGTTTGATCGTTGGTCTGCAGACCGCGTATCAGCTCTACTAGTTTCATCACGGGAACGGGGTTCATAAAGTGAACACCAATTACCTTGTCTGGTCTCTTGGTTGCGGCGGCGATGCGAGTAATCGAGATTGATGATGTGTTGGAGGCGAGAATAGCGTCCGGTTTAACTATGGAGTCAAGCTGCTTAAAGAGGTCAGCCTTATACTCGAAGTTCTCAATTATCGCCTCTATAACGAGGTCGCAGTCGGTGAAGTCTTTAAGCGAGGTGGCGGCTGCGAGTCTGCTGATTGTTGCCGTAGCATTCTCAGCAGTAATTTTCCCCTTTTGAGCAGCTTGGTTTAGCCTATTGTGGATCCCCTCAATGCCCCTAGTGAGTGCTGCCGGCTGCGCGTCGAATAGCAAAGTTGAAAACCCGTTTGCTGCTATTACCTGGGCGATGCCAGCGCCCATCTGACCCGCTCCGATTACGCCAATCTTGCTGAACATTTTTAAACTCCATCGGTTTTCGCTTAATTATCGGTTATTTTTTGCACATTAGGAGAGATACGGCCAGGACTTTTTTGGGTTCGTAATACCTGCGGCAGGCGTAAAAAAATACCGGCATCATTTGAAATTTCTATTGAATCTGTGGCAAGCTAATCCCCGAAGAGCGATGTCAGATCCTCGTGTCATTATATCCGCGAAAAATCTATGAAAACTCTATTTGCTCGTGACCTGGCGATCGATTTAGGTACTGCGAACACTCTAATTTATGAAAAGGGCCGTGGGATAGTTCTAAATGAGCCCTCGATGGTCGCTCTCAAGGAGATTAACGGCAAGCGCGAGGCTGTTGCCTATGGCGCCGAAGCAAAAGCGATGCTTGGAAAGACCCCTGAGGGAGTCGAGGTAATCAGGCCGGTCCGCACCGGGGTGATCGCTGATTTTGAGGTGGCTAGTTTGATGTTGCGGCATTTTATATCGAGGGTGAGATCTTCCTCCTTTGGGCTGATCAAGCCGAGGGTGATGGTCGGCGTGCCTTGCGGTATTACTGAAGTTGAGAAGCGGGCCATCAGAGAGGCCGTGCAGGATCAGGCACGTGAGGTTAGATTAATTGATGAGGCGATGGCGGCGGCGATAGGTTGCGATCTGCCGGTTACAGAGGCTACAGGCAGCCTAGTAATCGACATCGGAGGTGGAACCACGGATATAGCCGTTATTAGTTTGAAAGATGTGGTTTATTCCGTTTCGGTTCGTCAGGGAGGCGATGCTCTGGACGAGGCGATTATCAATTACATACGCCGCAAACATCACTTGCTTATCGGTGAAGCCACAGCAGAGCAGATTAAGAAGTCGATTGGGACGGCGCACCCTGACTACGATGACGAAGTTATCGAGGTCCGTGGGCGCTCTCTTACTCTTGGAGCGCCAACAAGTATGACTGTCACTGGGGGAGAGATTCGTGAGGCGATGAATGAGGTAATCTCTCAGATCGTCCTAGCCGTAAGGCAGGCACTTGAGAATACGCCGCCGGAGCTTTCTGGCGACATCATAAATCGTGGAGTTGCGCTGGCAGGTGGTGGAGCACTGGTTCGCGGACTAGGGAAGAGGCTCTCAGAGGAGCTCGAAATGGAAGTAACTGTCCCGGCAGATCCTCTTGGGGTTGTTGCTCAGGGAGCCGGGCGGTGTCTTGATCACAGCGACGTTTTTAAGGATGTCTGGATCTAGACAGCCGTTGATTTCGGTTGAGCTCTCAAGAGCTTTAGGTCACCAGTAACAAGGGCGACCACTCCCCCGATGGCGCTTGTTACGGTAACGGCTAACAACCAAAGGGCCCCAAAAGCGGCGGCTTGCTCGTTTGATACAAGAGACGGAGCCGCTGTAAGGAAATACATATACGAGTTTTCGCGGACGCCGAGACCGTTCCAGCTAATAGGAAGGCTACTGGCGATATTAACGAGGGGAATTACAACAAAAAGAGTTGCCAGTGGTATCTGCGAACCGACCGCGTTTGCCATTACCGCATGCAGTAATATCTGCGTGCAGTGGAAGACTATTGATATGCCAGTGATTATGGAGAGAGTTTTGTAGTCACGAGGAAATATCTCGGCTACCTGTGACAATTTAGCGAAAATCTTATTGGTCTTTGGAAGCTGCCTAAGCACCGCGGGTCCTAAGACCCATGCGGAGATAAACCCGACAATGAGTCCGAGTAGGGCCAGTAAGATCCAGCCAGGGACGCGGTCACTACCAAAGCACTGACTGGTAAAAAGGGCGATGACACTCAGCACCGTTAATCCGTGAATTCGGTCAGCTACCACAGCAGCTATTCCTTCAGTTTTCTTTGGAAGCCCGTCTGATATTAGGATTCCGCGAGCAACATCGCCTCCAACAGTTCCGAGGCCAGAACCGAAGCAGTTGACAAACATGCCGATAAAGTAGGCTTTAAGGGCATGAGTATATGGGACGTTGATCCCACCAGATCGTGCGATGGTCCACCATTTAACCGAGCTCATTAATTGGCCCAGTGTGTAACCTGCTATGACTATTAGAGCTGTAGCCGGAGAGATCTGGCTGAGCGTATTTAAAAGCTTTTCGAATGAAATAGAGAAAGCCACAACAGCAACCATGACTACTGTGATCGCTGCTTTGATTAGGGTCTTTGTGCTCATATTGAAGGCCGGCTTTTTGGTGTTAGTGAGTATTTCAGATTTAGGTGTTTTTTCCAATACAGTTAGGTGTCTATGCAAGAATGAGGCAATTATCTCGAATTAACTGAGTGGCGAAATCGGGACCGGATGTTAAGCTGCGGTTATGGCAAATGACTCAGAGAGAAGAGAGATATCGGGTCCTCCGCGGGATAAATTAGAGGTGGGATTGGCGCGTCACAAGAAGCCAGAGTCTTTTAAGCTGCCATCATGGTTTGTTGAGTACGGCGGTTGGGGCTTTGCTCTTGTTCTTCTGCTGGGGCTTCTTCTCGGTAGTTACTGGTATGCCGGATCTCTGTTTTCAACTGAAGAACTTAGAGATGATTTAACGTCGTTAAGCCTGGTCGACAGTCCAAAAAAGGTCTGGAGAGAGGGCTCCGCTACGGTTGTCAAGACCGTGAAGTTAAGGGTAGCCAATGCCGGGGCGTATTTAGCCAAGAAGGTGAGGGTTTTTGCGTTTGTCGGCAAAAAGCGCTTTGTATTCACTGGAGCGGAGTCGATAGAGGTCGGCAAGAGCGAGATTTTTACCCTGGAGGCTGATATCGACGAAAGACCTGGCAGGGAGCTGTTACTTGAGTATGAATGTCAGAACTGTGAAGGGGTGGGGCGACTTTGAGGCCTTTACTTCGCAATAAATCGGTGATTTTTGCGAATAGGTGACAAGGTAAGTAGGATTATCTATACTCATTGAGTTCGGCTTGTTGCCCAGACGGCCGGCAGTTAATTTTTTGCGGGCGGCCCACCTTCGCCAAGGCTACGGCGGGTCCGGGGGTGGTTGGTGCTGCGAAGTTTTTTTGCGGGCGACCCACCTTCGCCGAGGCTACGGCGGGTCCGGGGGTGGTTGGTTCTGCGAAGTTTTTTTATGGGCCGACCCACCTTCGCCAAGGCTACGGCGGGTCCGGGGGTGGTTGGTGCTGCGAAGTTTTTTTGCGGGCGGCCCACCTTCGCCAAGGC
>Ga0214921_10006871_pt1 | contig 15367 bp, 16 predicted proteins | sample LL1505_MetaG_FD_177992 | JGI IMG/M metagenome (GOLD analysis project Ga0214921, IMG submission 177992) | Freshwater microbial communities from Lake Lanier, Atlanta, Georgia, United States - LL-1505 | ecosystem: Environmental > Aquatic > Freshwater > Lake | place: USA: Georgia | collected...
GAGATCGAAAAATGAGGCCGTTTTCGGAGACATCGAGCATTGGAAGATCCATCCGTTCTAACTGTTGTGCTTTGGGTGCAGATTCAGTGGTTCCCTCGACTTCCTGTTCCATCGAGGACTGCTCCCTCGCTTCTGGCGGTAGAAAAGGTGTATATCCGAGGGGGTGCGGGTTGAGGGGAACTAATTCTGTTTTCTTTTTCGCCTGATCCTCCGAGGGAGGACGTAAGCGAGCGGTAGAAGAGTCGACATTTTGTTGGCTCTTCAGTTTCTTTACTTCGTCCATCAGCGACTGCATTTGAGCTTTAAGATCAGCAATCGTTTTCGCGGTTTCTTCGTCCATGGCATGGAGGGGAAGGGCGGTCATGAGCAGGAGAAGTGCTACAGATACACCCCATCGGACTGATTTTGGAAAACCCACGATCATGGGGTAAGAATCGGGCAGAATCTTGGGAGCCCAAGACGTCAGGTTGTTATAGGAAAATGAGTTGAGAACAAGAGGGAATAAAGTGGGCCTGAGAGGACTTGAACCTCCATGGGTTACCCCAACAGATCCTAAGTCTGTCGCGTCTGCCAGTTTCGCCACAGGCCCGTTTTCAGGATCCTACTAAAAAAGCGGGGGAAAACGAGAGGAAGAAATATTTAATTTTAATCCTTGAAATATGGAAAATATGTGGCAATTAATTTATTCTATAAGTAGCTAATATATATATATATATGCCTAAAGGACTAAAATATAAAAAAGGATTTACTTGGGGTCACCATTTTGACGAGAAGTGGGACCGACTCGATTACTCCTTTAAATTAAAAATTCAGGCTTTTTTTTTAATCCTTATTCTTGGGGGCTGTCTCCTAGGGTTCGCATGGGGAAATCAAAAATACGAAAAGGCACAGTTCATAAAGGGTGGTGCCACGAAGAGTGAGAAAACACAGGAAAAGGACTTCACGAGTACGAGTAGAATCGTTTCGCCGCCACCTTTGCGTCATGCAGAGGATTAAAGTTTCTTTTTAGAAAATTTAGCCGAATCCGTTTCCCGTTTCGGCAGTTTAATCCTTGTATGAGGATTTGGATGGCTTTCGTAGCTTGGATCCTAGCCCTTGGAAGGCTTCAAGCGGATTTGTGTCTTCCCCAGCCTGTTTGGAGGTTTCCCGAAATATCCTCCCCCCAAGAGAAAACTTATCCTGTCTCTATTCCAAGACGTTGGGTGAGTTGGAACCTGTGCTGGTTTCCGGGGCAAAACCCTATGGCGAGCGAAGCTACGAAAAAGAGTCATGAAAATGAGGTTCAAGTGTGGATCGAACGACTAAACCCGAGTGTTGGGATTTTTCAGGAGGTACTGAGCGCTGAAGCGATGAAAAGATGTGCCCCTCAGCTTCCATGGCAGGCTGTTACATGTTTTGCCCGGGCCGAAGATGAGGGTGCAGGGCTCCCGCCTCAGAATCTGGCTATCTGCAGTCGAGTCCCATGGAGGGAAGCATGGGAGGTTGACTTTGATTTACTTCCCATGACTCCAGATCGTCCTGTTCGTGGTTTTTTAGGGGTTGAGTGGAGAAATAAAAAAGAGGAGCGCTGGACGGTTTATGCGATTCACTTAAAAAGCAATCGTGGTGGAAGAGAGGCATCCTCAAAAAGGAGAGGTAGGGCGATCGAGTATTTGCGGATGGATTGGAGAAAGCGGGGGCTCAATCCGGATCATGATGCTATTCTTATAGCAGGAGATTTTAACTGCTCATTGAAGAATCCTGCGTTCAAAAAAGAGAGAACAATTCGCGGTTTTCTGGCTGAAGGGTGGGAATCGGTGACACAGGAGTTGCCATGGCCGAAGGGTGCAACGGTACGGCCTGATGAAGAGAGGGGGTACCCGTCTGCCGACTTTGATCATATTTTGCTTTCGCCAGGATGGAAAAGGAGAATGGAATCGAATCGAGCTGTTTCAGGTGTCGATCAAGGTGCGGATGTGCCCAGTGATCACTGGCCCGTTTGGATGAAATGGTAGAAAGCTATGCGGACTCGGGTCTACGGAACGACCTCGACAGGGACTCCCGGTCGAACCGCACGCACGAGTTTTGAAGCGTTCCAATTCGCAAGTCGAAAACAGCCGTGGGAACCTGTCCGAGAGATATCCTCAGGTTCAGGTGTGCCATGAATGCCGTAGCCTTGAAGGGAAAGTCCGATCCAAGCTGTTCCGACAGGATTGTTGGGTCCTGGGGGAAGGACCAACTTATTAGTGATGCCCTCCTGTTGCGCAACAAGGGTGAGGACTTTGGGATCGAAGGTGTAGTTGGGGTTGGGGGCGATATTGGCTACGGTCAGGGGCAAGTTAGGAACTTTCGTTTTATCGGCCGCGATAGAGCAAGGAAAGCAGGCAACGACCTTATTATTTGTATCAAAGGCCAGTAGTGTCGTCTCGGAAATCATAATGACTATTCGTGACACGGGTGGAAGTTTTCGCGTCCCTTCCAAATTTGGAAGGGTGAGTTGGGTTCCGACGACTAGGTTTGTGACGCTCGAGTTCAGCTCTTTAAGGAAGGATGGGGTGGAGTGTGTTTTTTCCGCGAGCATTTCCCATGGGTCATTGTAATCGAGAATGGGGATTTTGCTCATGGCTAGAAACCCTTTGGGTTTAGGGATGACATGTCGGAGATCCTCCTCTGTCACCGAGTAATCTGAATAGGCGTCTCCCGGTTTTCCTAGGTTGATCCGAGTTTCGATATCGATTTCGCCTGTGGTGGCGAGGGAGCGATGAATCTGGAATTGGGTAATCGCCCGGCGACTTCGTTTGGCAAAATGTCCGTCAATTGTCCCGCATGAGAAGTTGAGGCGATCGAGGAGAGTCTGCCAGCCCGCCATCTCAATCGTATCGCGAGGTTTATCAGTCGCGATAGGTTCCGCCCGGCGAACTTCTTTGCCCATCGGGGGCGGTGGGGGGCCTTCGATTTGGGGTGTTGGGATAGGTTGGGAGGGGGCCGACGGCGTTACGGGCGCTGGGACTTCACTTTTTTTTTATCCACTTCGGGAGCCGAGAAGACCTCTGCATCAGGATACTTTTTAGCAAGATCTTCAGCCCGCTGGGCTGGAGCTTTTGGGGTGGGTTCGGGAAGTCGAAGGAGACCACGATCCCGCAAATAGAGAGCGATGCCAATCAACACGAGGCCGCCCGCCACACATCCGACAAAAAGATTTCCCGAACTGGAGCGACGGGTCATGAAAATTAGTAAACGTCCTTCAGATAACGCTTTTCTGTTTTTGCAAAGGTGACAGAGACCCATTCGTCAGCCTGTTCAGGAGTTTTTCCTCCATAACGGGAGACAATCTGAAGTAGGGCCGCATGGACATCCTTGGCCATTCTTTTGGCATCGCCACACACGTAGAAGTAGGCCCCACTTTCGAGCCACTTCCAGAGTTCCGCCCCCTCTTGTTCCATTCTGTGTTGGACGTAAATCTTTTCGGACTGATCTCGAGAGAAGGCCGTAGAAAGCTTGTGCAGATGACCAGCTTTTTGGGCTGCGGAGAATTCATCGCCGTAAAGGAAGTCACTCTTGGCATGTTGATCACCAAAAAAAAGCCAGTTCCGACCCGTGTGGCCGTGTTGAGCGCGGTGCTGAAGAAAGGCACGGAATGGGGCGATTCCTGTTCCAGGTCCGACCATGATGATATCCTTGTCTGCTGGAGGAAGATGAAAGTGGCGTGTGGGCTGAACATAGACCGGCACCTTGGCTTGATCGGGTAAGTCCGCAAGGTATCCGGACGCGAGGCCCCTTTTATTTCTTCCGTGCGAAGTGTACTGGACGAGAGCGACGGTTAGGTGGACTTCGCCCCGACGGTGATCGGGAGAGGAGGCGATTGAGTAGAGACGAGGTGCAATTTTGTTGAGGAGGCCGGGAATTTCCGAAGGCTCTAAATGAACTCCTGGGGCGTCGTGAAGAACGTCGACCACATCCCGATCAAAAACATATTCATCGAGCTTTTTTTCATCTGCACAGATCGCTTGTAATTTGTCGCGCGATGGTCCAGAGGCCTTTTCCGCCACTGTTTTCACGAACTTTTTTCCGACACGGTTGAGGATGGCTGAAGTAGCGAGGGTCTCATGCAGATTGGCGTCTCCATGAAGTCCTAATTTTTCAGTGAACTCACGAACCAAGGATTCAGGGTTCCGTGGAACAACTCCTAGGGAGTCGCCACAAACGTACGTGGGGCCGTCTGAGCCGAGTTCGATTACGATGTGTCGGGTATCTTTACTGGAACCGTGTTGGTTCAACCGCCGGTTTTCGCGCAACTTCGAGGAGAATGGATTATTTCTATTGAAAGCAGGGGCGGAGGTAGGAGTGGGGTTTGCGGACATGGTTAATTATCGTTTCCGATGGAACCTGTTGGGCAAATATCTAAGGCACGTTGGGCGGCGTCCAATTCTTCAGCAGATTCGGGCTGTTTGAAGAAATAGACGTAGGTTTGGTCCTCGTTATATTTCAAAAGCTTCGGAGCTTCTTCGAGGCATACGTGGCACGGAGTACAGCTATCGTCGACGTACCATTTGCCGGGGACGTTTTCTTTTAATATGCGGGTCTTGTCAGCCATAGAGTTACGAAAATACACACGTCGGCGAGTGGGGCAACTCTGGAACGGGGATAGGGTAAAGAAAGTGTGCCCGGGGCGGGGGTCGAACCCGCACGGGGATTTCTCCCCAAGGGATTTTAAGTCCCTTGTGTCTGCCATTCCACCACCCGGGCAGGGGGACACTCTACGATGAGGAGGGGGGTGGGGGCGAGAAAAGGCGGGTGGGAATGATTTACTTTTTTGGAAGCAGGCGCGGCAAGCCTTGTGAGAGTGAAAATTTGGTAGACCAACCCGTGGCACTGATCCGCTGAATGGATGCAGAGGAGAAGCGAACGTCGGCGGGGCGGGCAGAGGTGTGAGTGATGGTGGAGGAGGAACGGGTTAGAGATAGGATGGCTTGGGCAAGTTGGAGAATGGATGTGGATTGGCCTGACGCGACGTTGAAGACTCCCTGAAGTTCGGGATGAAAAGCAACGTGGGTGAGGGCTGAGGTGACATCCTCGACAAAAACGAAGTCCCGAGTTTGCAGGCCATCTCCGTGAAGGGTTAGTGGAGTTCCTGCTAGGGCGGCCTCAAAAAATCGGGGAACGGCTGCAGCGTAGGGGCCCCGTGGGTCTTGGTTCGGACCGTAGACATTAAAGAAACGGAGAGATACTGCTGAGAGCGAGGCGGCTGAGCAGAGTTTTTCGCCTGCAAGTTTTGACTCGGCATAGGGACTAGCAGGAGCAGGGGGCAGGGTTTCAAATTTCGGCATGGTGGGTTCGTTCCCGTAGATAGCGCAGGAACTGGCTAGGACGAAACGTTGGGCGCCTGCGCGTGCGGCGGCTTCAAGAAGTTGGCGGGTGCCGTCGATGTTAATCCGCTGGCACTCCAATGGGTTTTGCACGGATTCAGGAACGCTAACCATAGCCGCGAGGTGGAAGACATGGGTCACGCCGACAAGGGATTGGGCAAGAAGGTGTGGATCTAGGATCGAACCTTCGATCCAATCGTATTTTAGATCGGCCAGGTTTTTACGGTTTCCTGAGCTAAGATTATCCAGAACAGTGACTGGCCCATGGTGCATGAGGCGACTGACAAGATGGCTTCCGATAAAGCCAGCCCCTCCAGTGACAAGGAATTTCATGGAAACCAACTTTGCCCGATGGGGTGCTTTTGAAAAGACCAGTAAAATTGGTTTGAGCCACACTATCTGTTCTGGGAGAGTGGTCCTATGAGGTTTGTTCTTCTTGTCATTGGTTTCGCATTTTCTTTAGGTTTGAACGCGTGCGGAAAGAAGGAAAGTCGATCCGAGGATGTTTCTGCTTCTAAACCCAAAGTCGAGGAGGCGCTAGCAACGGACGGCGAAGAGCGGTACCGTGCGACTTATGTGAAGGCTGCCCAAGCTTTTTCACGTAATGATTTGGATGGTGCCTTGGTAGCTTTGGAATTGTCGGACCAAGCTAAACCGAATCAAGCCAGCAACGCCAACCTACGTGGAGCTATTTTTACAAGAAAGCGGGATATGGCAAAGGCAGAGGAGGCGTTTCGGCTCGCCCTTAAATTGCAACCCGATCTCCCTATGGCTCAGTTTAATTTGGGAGAGGTTCTGTTTCTTAGTAATAAATATCCAGAGGCGCGTGAGAAGTTTCAGATTTTTATCAATAGCCAACCCAGTAATGACCTTGGTCTTTACAAAATTTATCTTTGTGATCTTTTTGGAGGAAATACATCAAAAGCGAACAGCTTTCTTGATTCTTTAAAGCCCAGTCCCAATAGCCCGATTTACTATTTCTCTAAAGCGGCTGAAGCTTTTCACAGGAATGATAAGGTCGTAGCAACTGAGTTTGTTACCTCAGCCTATCGAATTTATCCGCCGGACGCGAATTCAACTTTCGCTGATTCTCTGGTAGAAAAAGGATACTTAACCGGGGAGCAGGTGACCGCTCCTCAGGCGGAAGACACGAAACTCAAAACGGAGGAGCTGAAAACACTTCTGCCTCCTGTTGAAAAGGCAGATAAGAAACCCAAGTCCTAGTTCTTGCCTGTTTCGATTCTCTTCATGATTTGAAGTTTCCCCCAAAGGGCGTGTTCGCGGACTAGTGGATCTGAGTCCTGCGAGGCTTTTTCCAGGGCGGGAAGGTCCTCTGTCGTTCCAATGTTTCCAAGCACGACACAGATGTTTCTTAACCATCTTCCTCGTTTGAGTCGAAAAATAGGTGTACCACGAAATTCTTTTCGAAAGCGGGTCTCATCCCATTCGAGCATTTCTGGGAGATCAGATCGGGGAATTGGAGATAGGCGAAGTTCACGTGATTGCTGGGCGTGGCGGTTCCAAGGGCAGACATCCAGGCACTCGTCACACCCAAAAAGTCGGTCTCCAACTAAAGGCCTGAACTCCACAGGAATCGAGCCAGGGTGTTCAATCGTGAGGTAAGCCAGACAGCGTCGAGCATCCAGAACGTAGGGCTGAGGAAAGGCTTGGGTGGGACAGGCATCGAGGCAACGCGTACAAGTACCACAGTGGTCACTGGAGGGTGATTCAGGTGTAAGTTTGAGGTTGGTGAGGATGGAGCCAAGCATTAACCAAGGGCCATGTTGTGAGTGAATGAGTAGGGTATTTTTTCCCTGCCAACCGAGTCCCGCCATAGCAGCGAGGGGTTTTTCCATAAGGGGAGAGGAGTCGACACAAATTCGGTAATGCCCGCCCCATATGTCCAAGGTGTTTTGCGCTAATTTCTCTAACTTATCGCGCAGGATGTCATGGTAATCGAGTCCTTGGGCGTAAGCGGCGATCCTGCCACGCCGAGAGGGGGTAGAGGTTTGGTGGCTCGTGACACCTGCGACGATAATTGTTTTCGCGAGTGGATCGTACTGGCGAGGATCACTGCGAATTTCGGGTCGCCGCGCCATCCAACCCATTTCGCCTTGATAGGAAAGCTTGAGCCAATCCTTGAGGTGGTCGGCGCCTTGCGGAGCTTGGGCCTCTACAATGCCGATCGCATCGAAACCAAGAGTTCGGGCTGCTTCTTTAAGTTCGTTAGATCTGTCCATGAATTAGGACGAGGCAAGTGAAAGAAGGATTCTCTGGCAAATCTGCTCAGGTGTGTCCGATTCGATGGGGATTGCAACTTCACTTTCCTCGTACCATTTCTTTCTCTCCGAAAGCTGGCGAAGAAGATTAGGTTCCAGTTGATCTGCAGGCAGGAGGGGGCGGTCGGTGCATTTGGATAATCGTTGGATCAAAGTAGAAAGTTCTGCCTTTAGATAAATACGAGAGCCTGTTTTGGAGAGGATCTGGCGATTTTCGGGGGAAAGAATAACTCCAGCACCGCAGGAGATGACGGTGGAACTCCTCTGGGCAAGCTGAGCCACAATTTGGGATTCCCACTTTCGAAACTCTGTCTCTCCGCCCTCGGCGAAGATCTGGGAGATGGGTCGTTGGGCAGATTGAGTGATCTGCGCATCTGTATCAGCAAATGGAAGACCCAGCTTTTGGGCTACAAGTGGCCCAACGGTGCTTTTTCCCGAGCCACTCAAGCCGAGGAGCCAGATATGGGAAGTCCTTTTCACAGACCAAGGGTGGCAGGGAACAGGCTTTTGGGCGAGTGCGGGGTCAATTCCAAGGCTTGGGGAAAAGGCTTTTTTCGTGCATGGTGGGTGTATGGCAAACACGTTCGGCCATTTATATCGAGTGACCACTTGGGGTGAGTCCCATGGGGGTGGGGTAGGTGCGGTGGTGGACGGTTGTCCGCCTCAGATAGCCCTATCGGAAAAAGATATCCAACCTGATTTGGATCGTAGGCGTCCTGGTCAAAGTAAGATCGTAACTCCACGGAAAGAGGCGGATCGATGTGAGATTCTTTCCGGAGTCTTTGATGGAAAAACATTGGGGACACCGATTTCGGTTTGGGTTCGAAATGAGGATGCACGACCCGAGGCGTACAAGGAGATGGAAACGATATTTCGGCCGAGTCATGCGGACTACACTTACCAAGCCAAGTATGGGATACGAAATTGGCAAGGTGGGGGTCGAACCTCGGCACGGGAGACGATTGGAAGAGTGATTGGGGGATCGATTGCGAAGAAGATGTTTGGTCAGTTGGCTCCTCGTCTTTCGGTTACTACCTTCGTTCGTCAAGTGGGTGCGGTCGTGGCCCGGATAGACGCTGGTAGGGTGGATCAGAAAGAGGTCGAATCAAACCCTGTCCGTTGGCCGGATCGCAAGGAGGCAGAGCAGGTAGTGAAGTTAATTGAGCGGGTGCGTGTGGAGGGGGATTCGTTGGGTGGTGTAGTGGAGTGTGTGGTGCGGGGATGCCCCGTGGGCTTGGGGGAGCCAGTTTTTGATCGACTGGAGGCGGATTTAGCCAAAGGAATGATGAGCCTGCCTGCGAGTAAGGGGTTTGAGATTGGGTCTGGTTTTCATGGGGTCACGATGCGGGGTTCGGAGCATAACGATGAATTCTTTCTTGAGGGAAGCAAGGTGCGAACTCGGACAAATCGAAGCGGTGGGGTTCAGGGTGGGATTAGTAACGGGGAGGAGATAATTTTTCGGGTTGCGTTTAAACCTGTTGCTACGATTTCCCAGGCCCAAAAGACAGTGAACACAAAAGGCAAGGCGGTGGAATTGAAGGCAAGGGGACGACACGATCCGTGTGTTTTGCCTCGGGCAGTTCCCATGGTGGAAGCGATGGCTTTACTAGTTTTGGCGGATCACTATTTGCGGAATCGCGCGCAGATGGGCCTATCCCGCAAGTAGGGAAGAATTAAAAATTAAAAGGAGAAGTTTCCGCCCAACTCAATGGAGTTAGTGACGGGAGACCCGAAAGTGACTTGCTGATTATCGCCCATATCGACTGTGGGTTGGCTGGTTCCATAAAACTTATAAGCGAGGGTGAGACCTAGCTGTTCCCAGATTCGCCATCTCACGCCAGCGGCAATTTGATAGGCGTTGTTCATGTCGTTGCCTGCACCAGATAGAGTTAATGATCCTGGGTACTTTATACTGCCGATATCGAAATAGTTCCAACCACCCCCGAATCCAAAGTTAAGGTAGGGGATAAATCCTGTGTCGTTTGGATACTGGAAGCAGAGCTGAGCCATAATGGGAACGCTCCAGTAGGTGCTGCTGGAGACCGTCATGCTCTCTGTATTCCCTCGAATAGCATTCAGTGCAAAGCCAGTTTCAATCGCAAGTCCGAACCATGGGGTTAGCCAGACTCCAATATCGATGTCTTGGCGATAGCCTGTACTGAATGCGATTTCTTTTTCGATCATTGGATTTGTGGCTCCGCCTGAACCAACAATGTTTACGATATTCATCGAGCTAACAAAGCGAGCTCCGCCTTCAGTTCGGACGTAGAAGTAGTCCTCCTCCATCTGGGTTTCGGTGATCGGAGATTGAAGAAGTTTTCCAGGCCAGCCGATTTCTGTGGGGGGAGAGGACAGGGCATTACCTTGCCCAGCCATTGGATCGGCGGGTGTGGTAGTTGGTGCTGGTTGGGTTAAATTTACGTTGTTTTCAATAGGCTCCAGATTTTTAGCGGCGGCGGGTTCAGAAGTTTGAGGATTTTGAGCGGGTATTGGAGCTGGGGTAGGCTCTGCGATTTGTGGGGCAGGAGCAACTACCTGAACAGGGTTTGGAATCGGCGTTGGAGAAAGTTGGGTAGGGGGTTGTGCGTGGGAGGAGATTTTTTGAAACTGAACCGTGCCTGCAGGAGCGCCGTCCATTTTCTCGATCTTGTGTGACTCGTTTAGGGCAATTCTTAAACCAGATTTAGGTGGGATTGTGACTTGGGAATCACCCAAAAGAAAAATCACAGGAGTGGTGGCGGAGGCAGGGAGACTTACGAGAACAGTCTGTTTTCCGGCTGAATTAAACCCGTAGCTAACGTTACAACTTTGGCCGTCCAGTTGAATCGCCTGTCTGGGCGTACCCTGTTTTACAAACTCCGCTACGCCTCCTTTCGCATCGAAAACAACGAGAGAACCATCATCTTGAAGGGAGAGATTTGTTGGGGCATTGCCCGCAGTATGACCATGTGGCGAAAGAATGATTAGTAGAGCCAGTATACAACATGTTGTGGCCTGCCTATTCCGCATCCCTATATAAAGGGGTAATATTTGACGAAAGTCTATTCAAGGAGGTGGCAAATGGGAGTAATTAGCGATTATATTTATAATTTATAATGTATTGATATGCAGCTACCTATGGTTTTTTAAAAAAAGTTATTCGGAAGATATTTCGCTATCACTTTGGAGCCTCCTAGGAGCCACAAGAGAGCTGCAAGTGCGAGGTAGGGACCAAAAGGAACTTTTACGCCGAGTTTCTGTTTTCTCTGTTTTAAAATACCAATTCCGATGATGGTTCCGATGAGAGAGGAAACGGCTAAAATAAATGGTAAACTTTGCCATCCTAAAAAAGCACCTAAGGCAGCGAGAAGTTTTGCATCGCCGATTCCCATGGCCTCCTTCTGAAGAATCCAAGAGGCAGTTTTTGCAACGAGCCAGAGTGATCCTCCAGCGACACTTGCAGAGAGGGCGGATCGAATCATTGCATCCACTGCATCCTCTTTCCCTTGAAGAGAGGGAAAGAGATAGCTTAGTGAAATTCCAGCAACCACGCCCCCTACGGTTAAGGCATCGGGAATTACAAGGTAGTCGAGATCAATGCCCGAGGCCACAATCAGGCCAGCGATAAGAAGGCCGTAGGCCGCGAAAAGTTGTGGTGGGTACTGGATCCAAAGAGCGGTAAATACGCAAGCTGTGCCCGCTTCAACGAGGGGGTAGCGAGGATCCAGATGAGCTCCACAGCACCGAGCCCTTCCCCCAAGTAGGAAATAGCCAAAAATCGGTATATTGAGCCACCCTGGAAGTTGTAGACCACAGGCTGCACAACGTGAGGGCGGACGAACGATAGATTGGCCCAAAGGGATACGAAGAATACAGACATTCAGAAAGGAGCCTAAGAGTGCACCTAAAACAAAAACAAAAATTGCAATAAGGAAGGGCGGAATCATAGATTTCGGCCGGCGACTTGTTCCAGCGCTGCACGCATAGGTTGAAGCGGTGCAGGTTTTTTAGACCATAACTCAAAAGAGAGCGCCCCTTGATGGAGAAGCATCCCCAAACCGTCGATGGCTAAGCACCCTCGATTACGCCCCGCTTGCACGAGGGGTGTTAAATCTTTTCGATAAAGAGTGTCGTAGATTCGCATGGGTGGATTAAGATGCTCCTCTGGTATAGGAGAAGGATCCTTTTCTTTAAGCCCAAGACTGGTGCCGTGGAGAAGGAGGTCGGTTTCTTTTAAGGCCTCACGAAGTGCAGAAAGATCCCAGTCCATTTGGCGGATGGGAAACCGTCTCGCAGCAAGAGGGGTTAGCTCCCGCAAAAGTCTTTGGGCTCTCAGAGGATCTCGATTCACAAGGGTAAGAGAGTCGCATCCTGTGCGCGCAAGGAAGCGGGCGATGGATTGCCCCACGCCGCCGCATCCTAATAAAAGTACTCGGCTAGGAGGAAGAGAGTTTGGCCAGGCTTCATTTATCGCCCGAGCCCAACCTGCCGCGTCAGTGCTTGATCCATGAATTTTTCCGTTGAGGATCTGGACGGTGTTCACGGATTCAGCCTCCAGTGCAGATGAGTCTTTGATTTGCGAGAGTCGAAACATTTCCCCCTTATGGGGCAGAGTACAGTTCCATCCCGCAAGACCCGCTTGGATAAGTTGAGGAACGGCCTTCTCCAGATCTCCTGATGGAATTTCGATACGGAAGTATTCGGCGGGGATACCTAGAGCCTGCCAACCTGCTAGTTGCATAGGAGGGGATAGGGAGTGTGATATTGGGGAACCGATTACCCCATAACGCAACACACCCCTCTTGGGTGGGGGAATGGTTGTGGGGGTAAAAACCTCGGCTTGCACCTCCCTATTGAGCCATCGGAAAGGACTTCCGCCCAACAAAAACGCACTCCGCCCAAGTTGCTCATTGAGAAAGTTTCGCATAGGATTTCCTCTTGAACGCTCATCACCCATTAACAGATCAGATGGTTCGCTCTTACGCCGAACTAGCTGCGATTAACCATTTAGGGGGGGCTCAGCTCCCATCAAAGGCGGTTGTGGCGGCAATTACAGAAGATCTGCTACACCTGCTTTTTCCTGGTTTCTATGATGGAGATAATCTTGAGGGGAAGGAACTTGGACCCGCTATTACGTCTCTTCTTCGATCAGTTGAAAAGGCACTTACAAAAGAAATTGATAAAAGTATGCCTGCCGCTGTGGTCGCCGGGGAGACAGCGGCAGGTAAAGTAGAGGCGTTTCTCAAGCGACTTCCTGCAGTCCGAAAAATTTTAAAGACTGATGTTGAGGCCGTTATGGCGGGCGATCCTGCGGCACGAAATGTTGAGGAGATTCTTTTGGCTTATCCTGGAATTGAAGCCATCGCTGTCCAAAGAATGGCTCATGAACTTCATCTTCTTGGTGTCCCTCTTTTTCCTAGAATGATGACCGAGTGGGCTCACAGTCGGACGGGAATCGATATCCATCCTGGGGCAGTGATTGGAGCTTCTTTTTTTATCGATCACGGAACGGGAGTTGTGATTGGAGAGACAACAGAGATCGGGCAAGAGGTTCGAATTTATCACGGGGTGACCCTAGGTGCGCGGTCGGTTACAGGAGCTCAGACCTTGCGAGGTCGTAAGCGACATCCGACGATTGAGGATCGCGTGACTATTTACCCAGGGGCCACAATTCTTGGGGGTGAGACGGTAGTGGGCGAGGGAAGCACGATTGGAGGGGGAGTTTTTCTTACGAAGAGTGTTCCTCCTCATCACCTCGTATTTGCTGAGCATGCGACATTAAAAATCATTCCCAAGGCGGAGAGGCCTCAGGGCAGCGAATACACGATATGAATAACTTCATCTTTTCCGGTTGGCCTGCCACCCTAGAATGTCCGTATTGTACATTGTGAAATCGTCCCCCCAAACTGTCGAACGGGAGCGGCTCCCCCTGCTTCTTGAGCAGGAGATGCAGGGCTTTTTCCATCGGCAGAAGGAGCGATATGACTTCGGGGATCTTTTTGAGCCGATCTTTTTCGATATGTGCGAATTTGTTGGCAGAAAAGGAAAGCGAATCCGCCCGCTTCTTTTTCTTCTCACTTATCGGGCCCTAGGAGGCGCTAAGGGCTGGGCGGATAAATCCTTAGTTCAGGCAGCACTCTCTCTTGAGCTTTTGCACGCATTCGTTCTTGTTCACGATGATTTGATTGATCACTCTGAAAAAAGGCGGGGTTTGCCTACGTTTCATAAACTGGTTGAGCAGCGGCAGGGTAGGATGAGCCATGCGGAGCGGACGGGGCAGGGCGTGGCTCTGGTGGTGGGAGATCTGCTGTTTGCACTTTCGGTTGAGACCCTCCAGCAGAGCTCTTTTGATGTGGGTCCTCGCCAACAGGCCTTGGGTAAACTTCTCTCGTATGTGACGGATACGGGGGTGGGTGAGATCTTTGATATTCTTTTGGGTTCTCGTGATATCGGGCGAGTGACTCGCGAGGAGATCGAGCTGACCTACCTCTTGAAAACCACAAGGTACACCTTTGAAGCGCCTTGTGTGATTGGGGCATTACTTGCAGGCGCCAGTCCAGAGAAAGCGGAGGATTTAGCCAAAGTGATGGAACCTCTAGGGTTGGCATTTCAGATCCAAAATGACCTACTTGAAGTTTCGCACCTAGACGGGAAGGACCAACTCCTGCCTACGGATCTAATGGAAGGGAAAAAGACTCTTCTTATTCATGAGGCCTATCAGCGCTTGGGTGAGGTGGATCGGTCTTTCTTGCAGATGTGTTTTCACTCCGCTGCCCGAAGCGAGGCATCTATTTCGAAGGTGCAGGATCTGTTGAGAAAGTCTGGGGCGATCCAAGTCATGCAGGAGCGTTGCCGCGTTTTATTTGAGCAGTCGAACCGACTCCTTCTCGAGTCTCACTTGTCGCAGGAAGAGCAGGCCTCGATTGCAGAGGCGATTGCTTGGGTAAGGCAGACGGTTCGTTTGGGGAGTTAGTCGGTTGGGCTCCTCTTCGTCCCCAAGTTTGGCGGACTCATTTCGGTCGGCGAAAGCGATCACGCGAACGCACGCACGCACTTTTTATTTCGCATCCCATGTTTTAGCGGAGCCCATCCGGCAGGATGCTTACGCTGTGTATGCATGTTGTCGTTCGATTGATGATGCAGTGGATCAGGTTGCTGCGAGGGGAGAGACTGTCCGGCCTGAGGTTGCAGGAGAGATGTTAGTGAGGGCGTTCGAATCGGGAGGGGATCAGCTCGGTGAGGAGTGGATGCCTGCATTTCGAGATACAGTCAGCCGAAAGAAAATTCGAAGAATGTGGTTTGAGGATTTGGCGATCGGGGTCGCGGGGGATGCGGGACCTGTCAATTTGCAGTCCTGGGAAGAGTTAGATCGCTACTGCTATCGTGTTGCAGGAACAGTGGGATTGATGATGATGAGAGTCTTTGGATCTGAAGATCCTCAAGCAGAACCTAGAGCCTTGGACTTAGGAAGAGGAATGCAGTTGACCAATATTTTAAGAGACGTGGCTGAGGATGCTAGAGCGAGGAGAATTTACCTTCCTGCACGCGAAAGAGAGAAGTATGGGGTACGTGCAGAAGATCTTCTTATGGGCAGGATGTCGGGGCATTGGGCTGAATTCATGCAGTTTCAAGTTTCACGAGCGAGGGAGCAGTATCGATTGGCTGAGTCTGGTATTGCTTTACTGCCGAAAGGCGGGCCTCAAATGTCGGTTTGGTTTATGAGAGAGTTATATGCTGGAATTTTAGATCCGATTGAGGCCTCTG
>Ga0214921_10006872_pt1 | contig 15366 bp, 13 predicted proteins | sample LL1505_MetaG_FD_177992 | JGI IMG/M metagenome (GOLD analysis project Ga0214921, IMG submission 177992) | Freshwater microbial communities from Lake Lanier, Atlanta, Georgia, United States - LL-1505 | ecosystem: Environmental > Aquatic > Freshwater > Lake | place: USA: Georgia | collected...
CAGAAAAATTTTGAACCGGGTTTGTGTGCTTCTTCATCTTCAGACATTTAATTTATGCACATACATTTCGATTATGGAACCACCGCGGATTGAAAATCAACGCATCCCCATTGGACTTTGGGATAGTTTACAAAATGTTTGCGCACAAAACGACCAACGTTTCATAAAAGATGTGGCTCGCATCATCGGTGTTGATGCGAGCGACATCCGTAAACGTGTGTTTGGTGTTCGAGGGATTCAAACAACGGTTGCTGTTGAGGATGGGCCCTGGTGGACTGCATCACAATGTCCTGTGATGAGTAAACAGCCTGGAAATATGTGGCAACGATGCAGTGCAAATTGCAGTCCGTCGGGCTTTTGTTGGGACCATCGCGCATTTCGACCATCCAGATTCCAAAAACTGTATACAGACAGCTGCTTTCAAACAATTGAAAAACGCCATCCTTTCTTGTTCAAAGATGATATTGTTTGGGTTTCGGAAAAAGATGGTTCCGTAATGCTTCGCGGCGAACGTGTTGTTGGTCTTACCATTAATATTAAAACTGGAATGTGCGTCGAGGAAGAATTGAAGACGGTTTAGAGGCAAGTTTTTTGGAATACATAATGCAGGATTCTGCGTATAATCGAATGTTGGCGCGCTTTCGTCGCGTAATGCCGCAAGTTGTGCGAATCGGCGGACCAGTTGATATTGGACCGCCGGATCCTGGAATGTTACGCTTTCTTACACATAAATGGGGGTCGCGCTCCGATTCGCCATTTTTTCGCGATATTGATGCATATGACCGAACGTGGAAAGAATTAATATTGATGCGAAAAAAATACGAATCGTCACTTTTACAGATTGTGTTTCCAAATGCATTGGTTGATTATGAAAATGGTATGCGCAAGGAAATGCGCGTGCGAGCGCTAATACGCAAATGGATTGGAAATGTGCGACGACGTGTAATGCTGAACAAAGGTGTCAATGAAGATGATTTGTACACAACAGAGGCTATACCTGAAGGTGCACGAGTCCGTGTGTGTGATTACAAATCACAGCGATTTTACGATTTTCACGTTACAACAATAATTCGTATTTTTACATCAGCCTTGTTTTTCAATAATTGGGGTATACCAGACCCACAAATGCCCAAAAATCCATATACAAATCTTACATGGAATACGGGTCAGCTTGTTAGCATTACACAACAGATTATTGCATGTTTGAATCGTAGTAATCGCATTATACCATCTCATCTTGCACAATTTCGCCTTGGACGTTATGATGTTGACCGATTTTTTGAAGATAATGTACTTGCATTGCGCATACACGCAGCCCAGGATTATTTGAAAAACCTGAACGACCCAGATGTTATGGATTCTTATATTGACACATTAAATGATTTATACGATTCATCATATGAAGTGTATACAAATCAAGCAACTGTACACCGTCTTGTGGTGACACGAAAATTGTCGACCGATTTATTGCGACGCTGGGATAAATTAGTTATTGATAATTGGATATATACAAATCATGCACATTTAATGCATCCGTGGAAAGCATATGAAGATATGATTGAAGAATTGGATGAACTACACAAACTTTCCACACAATGGTGGAGCACACAACCACGACGTATAGTGCGACGCCCTGTTGTAGTTCAGGAAGAGCCTGCACCCGCTGCAGTGCAGCGTCGTTCCGTATTTGTATTTGGATTTAACCGTGCTGCAGCGCCAGGTGACGCGCCGCCCGAAAATGCAATTGTTGTTCGCTTGTCGCCATCGCGGGCGTCAAATATGGATCTGGAAAATGATTCCGAAGAGTAGGATGTCTCGCATTGGAGATAATGCAAATATGGTAATACCCCGGTTGTGGCTGGGTAATAAAAATGCAGCAGCAGATGCCGCATTTTTACAAGAAAATAATATACGGGCTGTGTTTAATTGCACAAAAACACTGCCATTTCACGAATCTGTGCTTCATAAATTCCGTGTACCTGTGGACGATAATTTGGAACCAATAGAAATACAAAATATGCAAGACTGGGCGCCAGAAGCCGTTCTTCGTGTTGTCCAAGAATACAAACGTGGTAACTCCATTTTGATTCATTGTCACGCCGGTATGCAACGCAGCGCTGCACTTATGGCAATGACGTTGATTGCGCTCACACGTCAACCAGCGGATTCCGTCATGTCCTACATTCGCAGTAAACGCCCCATCGCGTTTTTTCCTGCTGCAAACTTTGACCGTGCAATTCGTGGATTTGAAAAACAGTTGCAGCACGACTTTGCTGTGTCACAATAACATAAATGCAGTGCGCCAAGGATTTTCTGCAACAGCAGCGCCAGCCGCAAATCCGTGACTCTTTTGCTGTTCTTTAAGAGACCATTCATCTGGTAAATCATTGGGAAAGTATTTTGTATAAAACTCCTCTTCGTCGTCATCGTTACGAAAGACCAACAGTCCTTGATGTTTCGTAATTCCATAACGGTCTATTGCAGCTTGCCAGAATGCCGACGGGGTATCATATATCATAACCGGACTCATTGGTCGCAATGGAAGTTCCACATTCCACAGCGCACACGCATCTGGATTAATTTGAAAACAACGCCCCTGTGATTTTGGAATTTCTGTAAGTGACGGTGGTGCTGGTGTAATTTTGTATGCGTATGCCTGTAACACAACACGGTCGACCAATGGTGCAAACAGTACATCGTCTGCCAATTGTGCGAACTGCATGGGAATTTTCAGGGCTTCAAACAATTGTTCTAATTCGTTGAAATAGGGGCGCGATAAGTATGTAGCTCGCGCGACATCTTTTCGTTTAAGCGCCGCCTGTATTGCATTCACAGCTTTACTAAGTTCTGGTTTCGTTTCTGGAGCAGATTTATCAAGTGGCGGTAATGTAAATGCAATACTGTTTGAACAAACCGCATTTATGAAAACATCGCGCGAAGAATGAATGTATGCATACGATTTGGAACCTGACGGTGGTCCAAGCAGCCAGGCAAGGGTAGCTATTTGAAATGCATACTCCTCTTCACCGCTGGCCTGAAGCTCGTGTATACAATGAAATGCCTGGGGGCTATGTGCACATTGGATAGCGTGCAATGCAGTTGCTCCGACGGAAGGAATGGTGTAAAAGTTGCGCGTACACTGCGCCATTTAGAGATATGTCTTTTAGAATGCTTTAGAAAATGAGCGACGGCCTTCAATCTTTGTTAAATGAACTCAATTTTTCCGGTTCAACACCTGCTGCGGTTGAGGTAAAAGAGCACAGTGACCCGGTGGTTAAAGGTCAACTTTGTCTGAATATGATTGTGAAAAATGAAAGTAAAATCATTGAACGATTACTTGGGTCCGTGTTGGACATCATTGATACATATTGTATTTGTGATACCGGAAGTACGGACGATACTGTTGAACGCATTTGTAACTTTATGAAAGCTGCAGGTAAACCAGGCTGTGTGTATGTGGAACCCTTTAAGAATTTTGGATACAATCGTACTCACGCATTGAACAAAGCAGCGGATTGGGGCGTATATGCGCTGTTGTTGGACGCCGATATGAAATTGGTTGTGAAACCCGAATTTGATAAATACAAATTGACGGAACCTGGATACAGTATTATTCAAAAGAATCCTGGTATGGAATATTACAATTTGCGGCTAGTCAAGACCGGTATTGGTGTAAAATGTCTTGGACCTACGCATGAATATTATGATTTTCCTTACGGTGGCGGCAATGCACGCCTGGATACATTATGGATTCAAGATATTGGTGATGGCGGTGCAAAAGCCGATAAGTTTGAACGCGATATTCGTTTGCTGAAGGGCGGATTGGAGGAGGAACCCAATAATGAACGGTATCATTTTTATATTGCAAACAGTTATCGTGACACAGGTAATCAAAAAGAGGCGATTGAATGGTATAAAAAACGTGTTGCACTTGGTGGATGGGTAGAAGAAGTTTTTTATTCGTGTTATGAAATCGGTATGTGCTACAAAGCGCTTGGAGATATGCCTAATGCCATTTATTGGTGGTTGGAGGCATACAATCGTCACCCTAAACGTGCAGAATCACTGTATGAACTTACAAAATACTATCGTGAATCTGGAAAACAGACCGTCGGTCAGGCCGTCTGCAATATTGCACGACGCATACCTTTCCCCAAAGATGATGTACTTTTTATTAAAACTCCCGTGTATGATTATTTACTAGAATACGAACATAGTATACTTGCATTTTATTCAAAAGCACCCGTGGATTACTACCGTTACCTGGATTTGATTGGACACGATTATAATAAACACAATGTTCTTTCCAATTACATTTTTTACACAAAACGCGTTGCTGATTTGAAGGAGGCGCGAGTCATTGATATTGGCGGAGCCTGTGAAAAGATGATTGGAGGTCGTACCGATGATTTTGTAAGTAGCAGTCCGTGCATTATACCAATGAGCGATGGGTATTTTGTAAATGTGCGCTATGTGAATTATCGCATTCAAAAAGACGGCTCCTATACATTCAAGCATTCTGATGGAAAAATTACGACGTTGCAGCGCCGTGATTGGCTTTCGGCCGATTTGAAGACGGTGCGCAGTGACTGGATTGACGCGGTAGCAGATGAATCGCTACGATACCAGGGTGTGGAAGACGTCAAAGTCTTTAGTCACCAGGGTGAACTGCAGTTTTTTGGTACTGTAGAAGACAAGGCAAGTGGGCGCGTATGCATTGGTCACGGAACATACGATTTGAAGTCGTCGTGCTTGCATCCAACAGTGCTAGAATCGCCGACCGGTCGTGGATGTGAAAAGAATTGGGTCATGTGCCATAATACCGCCGGTGATTTACGAATTGTGTATGATTGGTCACCCTTAACAATTGGCAAACTGGATGCCTCCAACCTGGTGGATTTACAAAAAGATTCGGCTGTGCCTGCATTTTTCCGTGATGTGCGGGGTTCCAGCAACGGATGTCGTGTGGGTGACGAAATCTGGTTCCTGTGCCACCTTGTGCATCATTCGGCCCCACGACACTATTACCACCTTATTGTAGTGTTGGACGGTCAAACACTAAAATACGTGCGTCATTCGGTATTGTTTAAATTCCACGGCGACCCAATTGAGTACGCACTTGGATTGGTTGTGGAAGCCGCCCCTAAAGGGCGCGTATTGATTTCCTACAGTCGCAATGATGCGTCATCCGCACTATTGGTATTACCGCGTGATGTTGTGGATACAGAGTTGTTTCCTACCGCAACTGTTCCAAAATAACAAACAATGTTTCATTATGATCGGCGTGCATCCATCGTATGGGTAGACGCAGTTCCATATACGCCCATATATTTGTTTCCCAAATTGCAATATCAGCAGCACTTATAACCTCTTGTATTGCGCCAATCATTTTCGTATGAAACACGTCAACGTGGGCGTTGGGTACTACAAAAAATCCGCCGCAAAATCGCCAATTCACATATTTTGTGACCAATATTCCTTGCACTGCGTAACCCCAGCACCCTGGAATAATGATTTTGTCAGTTTGAATTTGTGGCATTGTGCGTGTTAAATACGAAAAAGATGCAACAGGGACCTGAAAAATCTTGGATATACCTGCGTCCAACCAAACATAATAATCATGATTTGGATGCGCGTCTTTTGCGAGTTTCAAACATTCCGTCTTGGCGTTCATCAAAATCATAAAATTATGCGTATCTTTTTCTTTGGAACGTTGCTCTGGCAGTCGTGGCGCATTCATCATTATAGGATGACATTCAAATGTCTCAAATTCTTTGACGTGAATCGTCACATTACCAGTAATTGCCGATGCGCGTGGCACATCTTCCGCGGAACAAAAAAGATGAACAGGAACAGTTTCTGCCAGTGTTTGAAAGCGAGACCATACTTCTTCAGCATACGGTCGCTCATATATTTTATAAATTGCTGTTACATAGATTACGCTCATAGTTTCTGTTTTTGTTTTGCGACGTGTGTCTAAATGTTATCAATGTCCACTTCGTCGTCGCTACCTGCCTTTGCAGGCGCGCGCCCCACGCCCTTACGCTGAAACGCGGGCAATGCAGATTCGGATTCGGACTCGCTGCTCTCCTCCTCTTCGGCAGGCTTGGCGCCACTGTAATCAAACTCAAAGCCGCCATCAGCGGCCACGCCCGCTGCCTTATCGCCCTCAGCCTCGGCGTCCTGCATCCACGCAGGAATTATACCATCCTTGATAAGACGATACACCTGTTTGGAATTCAGGATGGCCGTAATATCAAAGTGTTCTGTATTGCCGCTGTGCGGTGCACTGGGGTCATACTCAGGACCCACAAAGATGGCGACAACATCCTTTGTTGTAATTGGCGTAGACCCGCGACGCGCAAGAAGATTCGGAATGCGAGCAAGTACCTCCTTGCTGCCTCCGCGGCAAGGAATCAGTACGCGCACGTGACCGGCGCCCACCATACGGGACACACGTGCAAACATTGTGCCTACTGTCGCACCATTAATAGCTTCGGATGCACGCTTCTCATTTAGCTCCTTGCGAGCTCCACCGGAAAGACGACCCTTTTTAGAACGACCCATTTTGGAAAGAAATGTATACGGAAAGTGTAAAGATGCGCGGAAAGGATTGGTGCTTGATGTCACAACGAAAAAAGAGTGATTCAAATTTTTTGTTCAGGTTTACGCGTACGTGGGCCAGTTGTCGTAAATCGCCGCAATCTTTACATCCAGTAGACCGGCAATTTCTTCAGGGTCAATGTTCCAACGCTGCACAACGAAACTGGGAAATGCAGGAACATCAACCTGGATATGCGTGGGTGCAGCGTCGTCCTCGTCAAGCAGCAGGGATTCAAGGAAGGACTCGATGTAATCCGTAATGTCTTCAGCGTCAATCTTAGTCTGAATAGGAACAGGTGCAACATCACGCTGCAGATACTTGACAAAGAAGGAATCCGTCTCTAGGTCAGGCGTGATGGTCAGAATATCATCCTTATGATCATCGCGCTGCATAATGACCTTGATGGCAAGGGGGGAAGCGTTCTTGTTGAAATTCTTGTTGGACATCTTGTAGTATGATTGTCACAATGAAGGAGAAAAGCGCTGTCAATTTTGTGGCACCAAGGGGGGTTTAAACCCTCTGGTCAAAAGCTCCCGCTGTTTTGTGTACGCCGCATTCGTCGCATATACGCAAAGTGATTTTTGTTCTCATCGGTTAAGTATTCACGCAAATCCTGACAAATGTCAATGGCCGTAAAGTAAAAGCGTATTTGTGAGCCGTCCAGGTATGTAAAATCTACTGCATGTGTGCAAGGCACCGACCGGGAATTACATTCGTTGCTGATTATGCATGACTGAACCCAGGACATAGTATCCTATTTATAAACCAGAAAAAATTGAAGAATCCAATAAATGTATATGGGATGGGCGACTTTCCTGCTTTCCTTTCTTTCATTTCCTAAAATGTCCGATTCCCTCTTTGATTTCCTGTACGAGCGCCAACAAAACATCCGCATCATTGCGGGTGATGGCAACTGCTTCTACCGTGCGCTGGCCCTGGCGGTGTATGACGACGAGTCGTTTCATACCACGATTCGCTCCACGACTATAAACAGCATCCAGATGGATGCGGAAACGTATCTTCCATACTTTTCCAAAAACGAAAAGCGCTTCCTGGCAGCCCTGCACGCCAATAAGCGCACCGGTGTTTGGAACACCGAGATTGCCGACATTGTGCCGCAAGTCGTACCGGATGTTCTTGACATCAACCTTGGTATTGTAGACTACGATGACGATACCAAGATGCTTACAATTCACAAGTTTGGGGAGTGCGCGGGCCGCAAGACAGTCTGGGTGCTTCGCACGGATGGCTCGCATTACGACTTGCTGGTTGACGGTGCTGCACCATCTTCTTGAAATAATAAGCTCATTTGAAATGCAAAAAATAAATACCTTTTTAGAAATCCGCATCGGTCGCAAACGACATATCCTCTGCGGTTTTTCCAACACCTGCTTTGCTGTAATTGGATACACGCTTTTCAAAGAAATTGTCCTTGCCCTCCAATGCAATACGTTCCATAAAGGGAAACGGGTTTGCAGCATTCCAAATCTTCGGGTATCCAAGTTGTACCAACAGACGATCCGCAACAAACTCCAAATACTGACTCATCATTTTGGAATTCATACCAATCAGATTGCACGGCAATGCGTCACAAATGAATTCCTTTTCACATTTCACAGCCTCGCGAATCATTTTGTGTGCCTTGGTCTTGCTAAGTTTGTTATTCAGGTAACTGTAGAGCAAACATGCGAATTCTGTATGCAAGCCTTCGTCACGACTAATGAATTCATTACTTGTTGTAAGACCTGGCATCAGACCGCGTTCCTTCATCCAAAAGATTGCACAAAACGCGCCGCTAAAGAAGATACCTTCCACGGCGGCAAATGCCATAAGACGGCTGGCAAAGTCTGCTTCCTCAGATTCCATCCAATGAATCGCCCATTCGGCCTTCTTTTTCACACACGGCACGGTTTCAATCGCATTCAAGAGTTTTGCTTTTTCGGATAAATCCTTTACATATGTATCTATAAGTAGTGAATATACCTCACTTTGTCCAGTCAAGATACCATTAAATACACCTTTATGATGAATGGGTTCATTAAAGCAGTATGTTGGCCGTTCAATGTGTAAATCTTCAATGGCTTCAATACGAACATATCGCTGTTTATCTTCAACATCATTGGTGCTAATTTTTAGGCGTTTAGGGTTAAATCCAAGTTTTCTCAAACGCTGTACATTTCCACAAGAAATGTATAATGTATGTACAGTCTTACATTTATATAGTTTTTCGCCACCTTTTCCATCAGGCATTAGTCTTTCACATTCATCGCGATTCAAGCGAATATTAGAAAGTACTCCAAGAGTGGTTAACATTAACTGCACCTCTTTTAGGAATTTTAGTTCAACACTTCCAATCTGAATTGCTGTGTCGCCCTTTGTACTTGTTTTTGTACATCCATCTGCATCAACATACCCTTCAAGCCAACTGATTCTGGTTTCTTGACTGTAATTAATTGGTACAAAGAATTTGGGTTTATTTACACAGCGAGTCAAATAGCAGCATAAATTATCTCCTTCAGCACGGGTGCTTGATACCTTTATATACGGAAGAAGCTCGGTTTTTTCACCATATAGTTTCACAAAAGGATAGTTGTTTGTATATGTACCATCCCCACAAAAGAATCCATGTGTATACGGATTGATGAATTCATCCATGTCATTCATCTCAATTACAGGCAATTCCCATTTGTAAAGGCATTGACCGATTGTAAGATTTTTGGTTTCAACTCGTTCTTCCGTGCATCGTTCAGGATGATAATGATTTCCTTTCAGCATAAGCCATTTATGACCATCTGTGCAGTCAAGGCTCATTCCATTATCAAGACGAACACGATAAATGTTGGAAGCTTCAGAAGTTTTACGAACAGTGACTTTACTGAATTGTTCACCATTCCATACTTCAACTTCTTGGTCTTCCAACATACCAATTGGCATATAACCATTCTTTGTAAGAATAGGAGTTTCGGGAGTTACACAATGAATGTTTTCCATAGCGATTTGGAATCCGTAAAAGCAGCGCGCTTCTGGCCATTGCACCTCCTTCATAAAGTTCATAGCCAGGTTTTCATTTACAATACCGTCACTGGCGGCAAAGAATGCCAGTACGTGACTAATAAAGTGGCGTTCATTTGCATTGAGTGCATCCCAATCCTTACGGTCTTTGGAAAGGTCAAGTTCCTCAGCGGTCCAAAAGCTGCCCTCCGCCTTTTTGTACATTTCCCATACTTTTTGGTTTGCAATTGGGAAAATGACAAATCGGTTTGGATTGGGGGTCAATAGCGGCTCCATCTTTTTCTTACGCGCTGCGGCAATATGTTTAATAAGTGAATCGTCGCCCTGTTCAGGTTTACGATTGGGGGTCCCGCTATCCACGCTGGTTGCTCGGCGGCGACCACGCTTTTGTATTACAATTTCATTTGAAACGACTGTTGGGGTCACAGGCGCTGCAGCAGATTCGGTGGTGGGAGCAACAGTTTCCATGATGTTTATTGATGCGAAATTTGGGGGCCGGGGGTATGTGCGTTTGTGAATATAAATAAAGCGTTATGTGTGGAAATCAATCAAATTTTTGCAACCTGGGGGCAAAAATTTGATTCGTTGCAGGGTGTCCAAGAGAGGGGTATAGCACGATGAATTCAATTGTATCAAACTTTGAAATGGGCGTTGGCGGATGGCTTGGAATCCTTGCTGGACTCTATATGATGGCAAAAGATATGAGCACAAATAGGTACTTTATGGTTATTTCATCACCATTTGTATGCAGCTTTCTATATTGGGGCGCATCGGCGCTGGCACGACAAAGTTTATTCTTTACTCTTTCCACACTTCGCTCAATGTGCCGCTATGATGCCATTGCGTGTTTCCTACTGGTACTATTCCTGAATGGCACGTTAATTCCAACAATTCATACAATTCGCGTGTGGAGTGCGCCGCCCGCACCTCCATCTCCTCCTCCGTCGGAACCTCCCTCGGAGCCGCCTTCTGAACCTTCCAGTGCAGACACATCTATGCAGGAATCTTCGGAAAGCGAAAGCGAAAGCGAATCCAAAAGTGACGACGAATCGCCGATTCCATCGCGCCGCCAATCCAATGTAAGCGACCGTGTGCGCGTAATTAATGAAGACGGTTCAGATTCTCCACTCAGTTTTGAAAAAGTTGGGTCCGATGATGAAACCCACAAAAAGAAAAATTGAGATAACAAGTGAATACTACTATTTTTCAATTCCTCAAAATGATTACATTACCGGCCACAGCAATGCGGCACATTGCCGACTTTCTGGACCCTGCAGGACGCGCAAAAATGGCGCAAACATCACGAGCGTGGCGCACAATTGCATATCGCCCTTCTGCATGGGAAAAGCATCTTTGGACACCCATGGCGATGGGGCCTGATGTATGGCTTGATACAATTCCTTCAAATGCACGCCATATTGGTGAACCCACAAAGCTTTGCTTCGTGTATTGGGCGCATCAGGTATTGGCACGCAAAGTTGCCCTGCCGCGACAGATTAACTATCACACAGACGCCAAACAACAGCTAATAGCTTTGTACAATTATTGGTCTACAAATGGACGACCGTGTATTCATAAAAATCATCATCAATGGGCTGATGTATTTCGCGGGCGCGCATGGCTTCCTGACTTATCCGAAGCTGACACACACCGACTTATTCAACGTGTAATGCGCGTGTATGACACCAAGTCTCCTGCAAATCCGTATGCAAAGTGGATAGCTATGCAAGTGAAAACACCGTTGTCATTTCCACATCGCGAGATTGATTTGAGCGTGGATGTGCGTTCATCCGTACTCAAATCCATTATGGAAAAAATACACCAAAAAGAAACGGCACTTGAAGCAGTATTGACAGAACGTTGGACAGCTATGATTACTGCACTTAATGCGGCAGGTACGGCACTTGCACGTGTAAGTATGACAGCATTTGAGCACAATGAACGTGACTGTAAAAAAGATGATGTATGGGATGCAGCGGCATTTCACTGCGGGTCGTCGGATGACGGACCGGTAGTTGTTAGCGACCAATCTACTGGTGCGATTCCAGCGGCTTCAAGTGCTTGATTTGCCGCACTGAACGGCTTGGAACCAAAGAACCCTGCGTGCGCACTTAGCGGACTTGGGTGTACGCCGCGAATTACTGTATGTTTTTCATTCAGATTCAGATGCTGCACTGCGGATTGCGCATACTTTCCCCACGCAATAAAGACCACGGGATGCGGTTGTGCGGCCACCGCATCCAACAGTCGTCGTGATAGCGTTTCCCATTTGTAATCACTATGGCTTCCAGGGTTCCCTTTTTCCACAGTAAGAATCGTGTTGAGGAGCAGGACCCCGCGACGTGCCCAGGGCGTTAGCGTTCCCACATCTGCCGGCCACACGGCATCTGGAAATTCCGACAGCAATTCCTTACGAATGTTTTTTAGGGAGGGGGGAAGTGCTATATGTGGTTGTACAGAGAAACTAAGACCGTGCGCCTGTCCTGGGCCGTGATACGGGTCCTGTCCCAAAATGACTACCTTTACATCGCGAAGGGGTGTATGTTGTAGTGCGGCCAACACATCATTTTCTGGTGGAAATACTGTTACATCCGCGGTATTGCGTCGTTCGTGGACGCGTCGCAGGCATTGCTTGCCATCTGCAGATTGAGCCCACATTTGTACAACCGCGCGCCAATCAGGGTCCACTAACTCCGAACCAAATACGGATTCAGGCAGTTCAACATCTGTCGGTGGTGTTTCGGGTTCCGGCGCATTCATAATCGATTCGTAAAATGCAGTGACGGCAGGATGTGCCATAATTTTTGCCGGATTCAGATTAAAGATGTACAAGCTTTCCAAGTTTCGTACACGGCTGAGTGCAACATATGCCTGGCCATATTCAAACGTGTTTGAACCGATATCAATAAGCGCACAATCAAGAGTTGCGCCCTGGCTTTTATGAATCGTAATTGCATACGCCACGCGTAAAGGAATTTGTGACCGTGTTAACCCAGGGCAATCATTGCATTCCCATGAATGCGTTTCAATGGGTACAGGGTCGCCGTGCATAAACTGTACAATGGGCGTGTTTGTTTCCGTAAACCCGATAACAACGCCACGAGAACCATTGGCAAGCCCCGCCTCCAAATCCTTGTTGATAAGAAGCATTACTTGTGCACCCACACATAATTCTAGTCGTTGTACATAACTGCTGTCTGCATCCATTTTCTGCACAACGCGTTCCAATGCTTCGCCGGTGGGAATATCGCCTGGAGGCGCACCAGGTGCGATATCCGTACGCGCCTCATAAATTCGAATGGGTTTTTTAATGGCTGCAATATTTTTCTCGTTAATCGCCTCAACATCGGAATTGCGGCTAAACAATAGCGTGGGTTTAATTAGCTGTTTTTTCCAGTTTAGATTTTGCCGCGATTGTAGAAGTTCAATCGTTGCAGGACTCGGTGCACCAATACGGCATTCATTCAGCAGACGCTGAAATCCTGCATCGGTTTGACGTTCAATACGATGCAAGACAACGGGTTTTAGTTGTGCGGCTTTCCACGCCGGCGATTCAAACGCAAATCGCCCAGGAAACGTTTCCCCGCTGATTCCTTTGATAACGGGTGGAAGCTGGAAATAATCGCCGCACAAGATGAGTTGCAAACCACCCCATGGCAGCGGGGAAGCTCGCACACGTTTTCCAATCGCATCCAACTTTTCAAACAGATCCGGTGTCATCATACTGATTTCATCCACAATCAATATGTCTGTCTTCTTCCAACGTCGCTTGGTCTGCGGATATTTAAGTACGGATTTCATAATCACGTCCACACTGTCACGACCCAGTCCAATGCCGGCCCAACTGTGTAGCGTTTTGGCATTTGCACCCAGCAAGAGCGCGGCACATCCTGTAAGCGCTGTAATACCGATGGACTTTCCGACGCCTGCAGCCCAATCTACAATATGTCTGATTAAGTACGATTTGCCTGCGCCTGCAGGACCTGTAAGAAATATGTTTTGTCCAGATTGAACCGCAGCAAATGCGGCAGCCTGGTCTTCGTTTAAAGTCATTGTTATGCCCACGAAGGAAAAAGTGGGACGCGTTTCAAATTTTTGCCACGCCGATCTTAAACATCATACAAATCGTCAACGGATAGATTAGACGTTCCGTACAATTCTTTATGCGCATCGTACATTGTTACATTTGTCTGATGCGTTGCAACATATATTGGTATCGTTGATTCAGATAATTTCAAGTATGGTATCAAATTTACATTCAACCATTCATCGTTGCATGTAATTACCTCTTCTTGTAGTAATCGAATACAACGATACCCTTCCTCTGCCATAAGTTGCATTTTGAAAACATCGCGTTTGATTTGGATCCGCGGGTCCAACCATTCCATAACTTGTCTAAAATGCTGTGCGCCATCAAGTTCAACAATAATATTCAATTCGGGTAAAAGAAAGTCAACTTTAAATGTTCCATTACGTTTTCCTTTACAAACTGAATATTGTTTCTCGTAAGAAATATTGTTTTCCTTAAAGAAACGCTCCAATCTTCTCTCAGTTATATGACCATTAAACTTATACTCATCTAATGCATATTGAGGGTTTATATCAATAATCATTTTAATATAAGAATCATTGTAGTAATGCGCCAATAAACCGCCGCAATTAAATGCACGCAAAGTATTTCTTGATATGGTATACCAGTCCTCGGCCGATGATATATTTAGCTGTTTGCACAACCATTGACCCAACAAAATACGGTTTTCGTGATTCTTCCAATATCCTTGTGGAGTTTGCCTAAACAACCATGGGTAAAATACATAATCTTTATATATATTTTGCAGGAAGGCGATATGTGAACTATTGTAGTGTTTACTCAAAATAATTCCTGAACCAAAATTATCACGAAATGTTTCTTGTGACACACCATACCAATCTTCCATTTTGGTAAATCCAAGTCTTTTGAATAACCATTTGGCGTATTTTTGTTGATTTTCAGTGCTGCTCCAGTATCCATTTGGGGTCGAACCGTCAAATACCCATGGATACCATTCATCGTCACCTTCAGGTGGGTTGCCAATTATTGACGTGACAATCTTAAGAGGCGATGAATCATAATATACAAGAAGGCCTGTGCCATTGTTCTCTTTTAGTATTGTTGTTGTTAACTTGTAGAAATCGCGCAACTCCTTCCATTGTAGTTTATTTGCAAGCCAAATCAAATAATTTTTTTGCGTTGGAATGTCTTTCCAGAATTTTTTCAATGGTTCTTTGAATAGCCACATATTCCAGTTCCATTCTGAAAAGACATCTTTTAGGAAATTGATTGTGCGACCTTTATAAATAGAATTCAAAAGGCCATTCCCACCATATTTTCGTATATCTTTTGTTTTAACACAATACCAATGAGATTGGTTGTCGCACTCAAACTGCAATTTGGTTGCAAGATAATCACGAAACAGAATTCGATTCTCTCTCGATTTCCAGTATCCGTCGGGCACGCGTGATATATTTTCATAATCCATTTTTGTTTACATAATATAAAAATTGTATACACTTTTCAAATTTTATCATTGCACACATCGTCGCAGCCGGCCGCACATTTCCATAAAGTTTAGTTTTGCGTCGACCTGTATTTCCAACAATGCGGCCAGGGTTTCGTCTGCCGTTATGACGCCGTTTGCGTCCACCAAGTTGTGTCCGAAAATGTACGTACGAAAGTGTCCACAAATGGTTTCAAAACTGTAGCGCTGTTT
>Ga0214921_10006873_pt1 | contig 15364 bp, 17 predicted proteins | sample LL1505_MetaG_FD_177992 | JGI IMG/M metagenome (GOLD analysis project Ga0214921, IMG submission 177992) | Freshwater microbial communities from Lake Lanier, Atlanta, Georgia, United States - LL-1505 | ecosystem: Environmental > Aquatic > Freshwater > Lake | place: USA: Georgia | collected...
GCATAAATGATTCTTCTAAGGAAATCTTTGATGGGCTGCGGTATCAGAGCTCTGATTTCAGTCAGCATGTCAGATCCAGCCTTTTGATACGGTCAGTCGGCGAAAGCTGCTCAAAAGATTGAACGACTTCAGCTTCATCATGAACATATCTCGTGTTGCGCGTTGCAGCACGTCAGACAGCATTGCTGCAATTGCGTATGAGATCAAAGTGGCCCACGCAGCACCTACCACACCCATCATGGGAATCAACAGGATGTTCAACAGCACATTGACAACTGCACCAAGTGCAGTTCTTTGCAAACTGATAAGTTGCTGGTTTTCTGCTAAAAACCAGTTGCCACCAGCTACACCCAGGAAGACAAATACGGTTGCCCACACATGGATGGCCAATACGCCGCCGGCCTCCTTGTAATCTGCCCCAAAGAGCATGGTGACCAAGGGCGTGGCAAAAAAAGTCACAGGCAAAGCAACAATGATTGCCATCCAGGTCATCAGATCGAAAAGCCCTTGCAGCCGTTGACGATACTGCCCCTCACTGTGTTTCTTTGCCTCGAGAATGGCGGGCAGTACTGAGGCTGCGACTGCTGTCGCGATGAAGTACCAAATTTCGCTGATACGCACTGCAGCGCTGTAGATGCCTACGGCGTCATTACCCAGCATTTGTCCGATCATGATCTGATCGATTTTCATGTAGATCATGACGGCAATGCTCGAGAGCATCAATGGCCAGCCTGCTTTGAGCAGGGCGCAGAACCGGTCATAACTGATACGCAGGCTGTAAAGGGGTGGCCCGAGTCGGTGTAGCGCCAGCGTCAGAGCCAAAGCAACGACCAGCGCTTCTGCCAGCATGGCCCAAGCGAAGTTGATAAGTGAAGCCCCGCTGAGGATGAGCACCACTTTGATACCCGCAAAAAACAAAAAGGCGCTGTTTTGAACCCAAACAGTGTATTTGGATTGCACCTGAGATTCAAACCAATATCCCGCCACTTCAGAAGCTTTGAGCAACACCATCGCACCTAGGATGGCAGCCACGAGCTGAGACAAAAGATCTTGAGGCCTCATGTAAAAGACAGTTGCCAACAAAAGACTGTAGGCAACAGCGCCTCCAAGCAACTGAAGCGCCGCAGCAGTGCCTAAGGTGTCTTCACGGCACGCCGGATCTTGAACAATCTCGCGAACAACTATGCCCTGCAGTCCCATGCCAGCAAGCGCTCCGAAAAGGCCTATCAATGCGGCCGTGAAGTTCAAGAGACCGAACTGCTCTGGCCCCAAGTATCTGGCTATCCAAACACCAATCAGCAGGCCCACGCCCATGCGCAGTATTTTGTCGAAGAACAACCAGCCTATGTTGTCGACGATTTTCAGTAGTTTGGATCGATGAGCAATCCTGCGCCGAATAAAAGCTGGAATGAGTTCCATGCTTTATTCGTTGTGCTCCATCGCTTTAAAGCCATGGCTCTTAACAAAGCCATTGCGCTGGACTGAATGCAGGTTCATGAATGATGAGTCTTTTAGATTTTTCTGGAAGTAGCTAACAAAAAGTCTTGATAAGCCAATTGCAGCCCTTGCTCAAGACCCGTGGTGGCTTTCCAACCCAGTGTGTTCAAGAGACTGCTGTCCATGAGTTTGCGCGGTGCGCCATCGGGTTTGCTGGTGTCAAATTGAATCTGTCCTTGGAAGCCCACGGTACGGCTTACAGCCAAAGCCAACTCGTGAATACTGATGTCAGTGCCAAAACCTATATTGATGTGGTTTTGCATGGGGGTGGTGTGTTTGTCGTACGTAGCTTTAGGCAGATCCATCACATGTACACAGGCAGCGGCCAAATCTTCAACATACAAAAATTCACGCCGGGGTGTGCCACTGCCCCAAATTGAAACACTTGGCGCTTGGGATTGCTTGGCTTCATGAAAGCGATGAATAAGCGCTGGGATAACGTGGCTGTTTTCAGGATGGTAGCTGTCACCTGGCCCATACAAGTTTGTAGGCATGACACTACGGTAGTCCACCCCATGGCTAGCGCCGTACTGGCGGTTATAGCTTTCACACAACTTGATACCAGCTATCTTGGCAATGGCGTAAGGTTCATTGGTAGGTTCTAGCTGACCCGTAAGTAGAGAATCTTCACGCATAGGCTGTTGTGCCAAGCGTGGATAAATGCAACTGGAACCAAGGAACAACAGCTTTTGTACACCGTTTTGAAATGCAGCATCTATGACGTTGACTTGAACGGCGAGATTGTCATAAATAAAGTCTGCAGGGTATGTGTTGTTCGCATGAATACCGCCAACTTTTGCAGCTGCCATGTAAACCTGCGTGGGTTTTTCTGCTTCAAAAAATTGCCTAACTGCGAGTTGATTGGTAAGGTCTAACTCGTTATGTGTACGCGTGATGATTTGGCTTGGCGTGATACCTAGTAAAAGCAAATGGCGAAAAATAGCTGAACCCACCATGCCTCTATGGCCAGCAACGTAGATTTTTGGATCTGTCATTTGATATCTATGTTTTTCTGCTTGACTGAATAAAGAAACTGACCATTTATTTGAATTTGCATGTTACTTTATCGCTTCTCATTGCCTATCAATTCTTTATACAAATCGACATAAGACGCGACCATCTTGTCCGCCGTAAACAGTTCCCAATACCGTTGTTCTGCCTTGCGGCCCATTTCGGCAGCCAACTCTGGGTTTTGCCACAAAGTATCCATGGCTTGGCGCAAAGCCACAGGGTCACTGGGTGGCACCACTATGCCGGTTTCGTTGCCGATGTTGATGAAACTTGTTCCTGTGCCAATTTCGCTGGAAATCAAAGGCTTGCCATACATGGCACCCTCCAACAAGGAAATGCCAAACGCCTCGGAGCGCAAATGCGAAGGAAACAATACGGCGTAGCAAAGGGTGAGCAGTGCAACCTTGTCAACATCTGACAAGAAACCTAAGAAATGGATATTGCTTAATCCTGCTTCCTCGGCTTGTTGTTTCAGCTCGGCCTCGATCGGGCCCGCGCCCACAATCACAACCGGGTAATTGCTGCCCTTTGCCGTCTCCAACAAAATATGCAAACCCTTGTAGTAACGTAGTACGCCCACAAATAAAAAGAATTTGGTGCCAAACTTTTCACCCCAAAAAGCCAGCTTGTCGGCTGAGGGCACAGGGTAGGTAGCCTTGTCTAAACCATAGGTAATCAGCTTGACCTTTTTTTTATTCTTAAACAATGTGTCGCTGGTTGCCAAGTAATTGGGCGATGTGGCCACAATGCAATTCATATCTTTTAAAAATGAATTCATCAGAGGTTTGTAGATTTTGAGCAAGTATTTTTGCCGAACAATATCCGAATGGTAGGTGACCAAGCTTGGTTTTTTAATACGCGTCAGTATGTGAACCAAGTCCATGAAAGGCCAAGGAAAGTGATAGTGAATCACATCAGCTTGTTTGGCAAGTTTCATGAATCGACCAAAAGCCGAAATAGAAAACGAGTTGGAAGCAATTTCTATATTCAACTTCGATCTGTGCACTTGGTAGCCGTCCATTTCAAACGCGTCATGCGAGCGTTTGGGTGATAGTGACAGCACATCCGTTTGAATGCCGTATTTGTTAGCGCCTCTGGCAATTTGATTGATGACTTGCTCAACCCCGCCCATGGAGTCAGGAAAAGAGGTTTTATAAAAATGGAGAATACGCATAAAAAGTTTCAAGGCGCAGAAAAAATCAAACGCCTTTTAAAGTAGCAGCTAGCTTGTAAGCATCTATGGTTTTAACCACGGTTTTCTGCCAAGAAAAAGTGGCGGCCTGTTGAAGTCCTAGGCGTATGGCGGTCTGGCGCCACTCTTGGTCTTCCAGACTTTTGATAAGTAGTTGGGTTAAGGTATTCACATCGGCATGTTCGCACATCAAAGCCGCCTCGCCTGCCACCTCTGGCAAGCTGCTTGCATCAGAACAAACCACGGGTACGCCACTGGCCAAAGCCTCTAAAACAGGCAAGCCGAATCCTTCGTAAATAGATGGATACACAAAAGCCTTGGCAGCAGAAAAAAGAATGGGAAGGTCTTGGGCTGAAACAAAGCCTAGGTATTTGGCCCATCCAGCAGCATGTGCTTTTTCCAGTCGCTCGTGAACATCTTCACTGCGCCATCCCTTGTACCCAGCCACAACCAAAGGGGTAGTTTGTCGAAGGCTTACCGGTAAAGCTTCGTAGGCGTCTAGCAATGACATGAGGTTTTTGCGCGGCTCTACAGTTCCAGCATAAAGAACATAGCCTTGGTAGCTCAGTTGAAACTTACCTAGTGTTTCCAGGCATTCAAATTCAGTACGAACTTGAAACTCTTCAGAGGCTGCCAGTGGAATGGCCAGAACACTTGATGGATCGAAACCTGAATATTCGATGACTTCTTCCCGTGTGTAACTGGAATCCGTAATGATGACATCGGCACGCTTAAGCGCTTTGGGCAGTTCTCTGGCCATATAGGCGCGCCTGGCTTGTGGATGAAAAGCAGGGTATTTAAATATGGAAAGGTCGTGGAAAGTTGAAACGCATGGGCCATCATGCTTAGGTAAATAGTAATTGGGCCCATGAAAAATAGTATTTTTATAGGGCTTGAGGGTCTTCTCTTGGCGCCATGCAAGTCGAAGTTAGTAGGCCGTAACAAATGGTGATAAAGAACCCAGCAGATTACGAAATTTATTATTTAATTTACTTCCTGTTTCTAAATTGGAGATTGCTTCAATAAGCTCTACACTTGTTTGTATCTGCACGCCTTTCAAGAAATGCAATGTTTCAATGTCAGACGAAAATTGCAATCCTTTGGCTAATTCATAAGCGTATCGACCAATACCCGTTAGTGGGTATTTGATGGCATCAACACCTAACACCACCTCCATTAAGGCGCTTCCAGCATCAAAGCCAATGTTTCGCGCAAAGGAATGGTTTGCCAATGGGGCATAACAGTTTTCAAACGATCTGCGCAACCAATTAACTCTTTCACTTCATTGGGACGAACAAATGCAGGGTTAACAACAACCTCTATGGCGTACCCAGCCAATTCTTCCACCATTGCTAAAACCTGGTGTAGAGAAGTTGCCTGACCGGAACACACATTAAAAACCTGGCCAATGGGCTTGGCTTGAATCAAACCCACATAGGCTGCAACCACAGCACGCACATCGCTGAAGTCCCGCCAGACGTCTAAATTGCCCAATTCAATGTACTTTTCTTTGCGCTTGAAATGGCTCACAATTTTGGGCAAAAGAAATTGTTCGCTTTGCCCCACACCTGTGTAGTTGAATGGACGAACGGTGACGATGGGGAGTTTGGACAACCAGAGCTTTGCCATGTGTTCCATGGCCAATTTACTTACAGCGTAGTCATTCTCTGGGGATGGCGTTTGGCTTTCATGCAATACACCTTCGTTGCAATTGCCATAAATATTGGCGCTGCTGACCAACAAGACACATTCCAAATGGGGGGCTGCCTGCGCTAATACGGACAACAAGTTGTGCGTGCCAATCAGGTTGACGCGGTAAAAGGCTTCAGCGTCCGCATGACCCACAAAAGCAATGGCCGCCAAATGCACAACCACCGTAGGTTGAATTTGAGCCACCAAACTGCTCATTGCATTTACATCTGATAAATCTAACTGAGTGTAGTTAACATCATCACTGGGAGTTGACCCCACGCCATGCACTTCGTAGCCTGCATTAACTAATGCTTTGGATAAATAGTAGCCGGTGAACCCGGCCATGCCAGTAATTAAGACTTTGGGCAAGGTCAATTTAAAAAGAAAAACCTGCTTTATTACGGCGCAAATCGGCCTCCACCATCATCTGGCACAACTGCTCCAGTGTGGTCTTGGGCTCCCAGCCCAGTTTAGCTTTGGCCTTGGAGGGGTCGCCAATTAGCAACTCCACTTCAGCAAGGCGGTAGAACTTGGGGTTGATGCGCATCACGGTCTTAGCCGTGGCCGTGTCAACAGCAGTTTCATTCTCTTGGTTTCCCTTAAAGTCCACTTCAATGCCTGCGCCTTTGAAGGCCATGCGCACAAAGTCACGAACTGTCTCCGTACGGTTTGTTGCAAGTACAAAAGTGTCGGGCTCATCGGCCTGAAGCATTCGCCACATGCCTTCCACATACTCTTTAGCAAAACCCCAGTCGCGCTTGGCGTCTAGATTACCAAGCTCCAAGCAATCTAATTGACCGAGTTTAATTTTAGCCACGCTGTCTGTGATCTTGCGGGTGACAAACTCGCGTCCGCGCAGCGGGCTTTCGTGGTTAAACAAAATACCGCTAGAACCAAAGATGTTGTAACTCTCGCGATAATTCACTGTCATCTAGTGCGCATAGAGTTTGGCTACGCCATAAGGACTGCGGGGATAAAAAGGTGTGCTTTCAATCTGGGGAATGGCTTGCACCTTGCCAAACATCTCGCTGGTAGAGGCTTGATAAAAGCGGATTTTGGTGTTGACTAAACGAATGGCTTCAAGCAAGTGCAGAGCGCCAATTCCGGTTATTTGCGCAGTGGTGCTGGGCTGGTCAAACGAGACACCTACAAAGCTTTGCGCAGCCAAGTTGTAAATCTCATCAGGTTGCACCTTTTGCACCAAGGCAATGCTGGAACCCAAGTCGGTTAAGTCGTATTCAACCAAGTGCAGGTTTGGATGGTTTTGTATGCCCAACTCTTCAATACGCCAGAAATTGACTGAACTGCTACGTCGGTAGGTGCCGTAAACCGTGTAACCTTTCTGAAGAAGAAGTTGGGCCAGTTAGGCGCCGTCTTGGCCGGTAATGCCGGTAATGCCGGTGATGATGGACGTTTCTTTCATAAATTAATTGCCTTGTAATTCAACAAAAATTTGATTTTAGAAATGGTGAATTCAAGTTCTAAGCGCAAAGCGCTTGGTAGAGCTAGCTGTCCCATTGCTCCATCACTGGCACAACTTTAAAAACCGACGGCCTTTGAAACTCGCGCTGAACACTGCCCGGAATAAAACCGCAATAAGCCCAAATGGCTCTGAGCATGCTCATTCAGGATCGGCCGTAGTTATCTTGCAGGCGCACAATATCATCTTCACCCAAATAAGTACCTGTTTGAACTTCAATCAGCACGCATACATCTTTGCCAGGATTGGTTAATCTGTGGTGATTCCCAGCCGGAATAAAAGTGGATTCATTCAACTGAATATCAATTTCCCTTTCCCCATTGATAACCTTGGCAACGCCTGCCACCACCACCCAATGCTCACTGCGGTGGTTGTGCATTTGCAAGCTTAAAGAAGCACCAGGTTTAACTTCAATACGTTTGATCTTGAAGCCATTTCCCTCTTCTAAAACCGAATAAGTTCCCCAAGGCCGATGAACAGTTTGGTGCAGTTTGTGGGCATCATGCCCTTTTGATTTAAGAGAGGTGTAAATGTGTTTGATATCCTGGGCATTGGTTTTGTTGGCCACCAATAATGCATCTGGCGTATCAATAATCACCAGATTGCTCACACCCACAGCACCCACCAAACGGTCATGACTGTGTATGGTGCAGTTGTGGGTGTTATGCAGTTCAGCCTCACCCTGAATACGGTTGCCATTTTCGTCTGAGGTTTGAAGGTCGCCCAAAGCCAACCATGAGCCAATATCGCTCCAGCCGATGTCACATGGAACCACCGCAACTTGATCCGATTTTTCCATTAAAGCGTAGTCGATGGAGTCATCCGGAACTTGTTGAAAAGAATCACCGTCTAACTCTAACTGCTTGAAGCCTTCGCCCTTGGCAGCTCTCGATTGTTTGATACACAACTCAACAGACAAAACCATCTCAGGGCAATGTTGTCGCATTTCACTTAGGAGGGCACCAGCAGTGAAGCAAAACATACCTGAGTTCCAAAGAAAACGACCAGAGGCAATGTATTCAGTAGCACGCTCGAGGCTTGGCTTTTCAACAAATCGCAAAACTGTGTTGCCCTGCGTCTCAATATATCCAAATCCTGTCTCAGGTGAGTGAGGCTGAATGCCAAAGGTCACCAACTTGCCCTGCAAGGCCAGTTCAGTTGCCTGGGTCACCGCTTGTTGAAAGGCTGATTCATTGCTGATCAAATGATCCGCTGCCAGAACAAGCAACACAGCGTCAGCACCATGCTCTTCAAAAGCTTTGAGTGCAGCTGCAGCAATCGCAGGCGCGGTATTTCGGCCAAAAGGCTCCAAGATGTAAGACACCGAAGTTTTCGATTGAAATACTTCGCGAAATTCATCTTCGGTTTTAAAGAAAAAATCTCGATTGGTGACTATGGTTAAGCCGTCGACATCCTGCAAGCCTATAGCTCTAAGAAATGCTTTTTGCAGCAAACTTTGACCGTCTTGCAAGCGAATAAATGGCTTCGGATGCTGCAGACGCGAAACAGGCCAAAGCCTTGAACCTGCACCACCAGAAAGAATAACTGGAATCAACTTCATACTAATGCACCACCCCATCTCTGCGAAGCACTCTCACAAAAGTGCGCAACAATATTTGTAAATCAAAAAACCAAGATTGCTTTTGTAAATACACCTTGTCTAACTCCACTTTTTCGGGAATCGGCAATTCATCTCTTCCATTGACTTGCGCCCAACCAGTTAAACCAGGCGTCAGCACATGCACACCAGCGCGGGTTCTGAGGTCTATCAAATCGATTTGGTTAAATAGCGCAGGTCTGGGCCCCACAAAGCTCATGTACCCAAGCAAAATACTGTAAAGCTGTGGCAATTCATCCAAACTGGTAGTTCTTAAAAACTTGCCCACAGGAGTTAGGTAGTCACCCGGGTTGATGAGTAAATGAGTAGCCACCACAGGAGTGTCGGTGCGCATGGTACGAAACTTGGGCATTAAAAAAACTGTGTTGTCTTTGCCAATACGTTGCGACCAGTAAAGAACATTTCCTTTGGATGTGAGTTTTACAAGCAGTGCAATCAGCAATAAAACGCCTGAAAATAAACAAATTGCAATGCTACTCAAAAGTACGTCAAATAAACGCTTAAACAATTACTTCACATGTTGAAAAAACTGGGGGCATATTACGCACAAATGAGGACCTAGTAGTTTGTTTTGGAAGAAGCATACAAAATTTGATTTGAAATCTTTAATCTAAAAAAAATTGAAGAATTTAGGCTACCGCAATGCCAAACCCACGAAAGCTTGTCATTCATATCAATGTCACATCTTAACATTGCAACAAAACAAAAGAATGCATTTGTAGATGCAGTTAAAGTCACACCTTATGGAAAACATCGATGTCATGGTTTTGCGAACCCTGCGCAACTGGCGCCAAGCAGGCCAACGCGCACTGCTGGCCACTGTCGTTCGCACATGGGGGTCATCCCCCCGCCCGATTGGCTCCATCATGGCATTGTGCGAAACAGGCGCGGTGGTGGGTTCTGTCTCGGGGGGGTGTATTGAGGACGATTTGATTTATCGCTTCACGCAAGCCTATGCCACTGGGCAAAGCACGGGCGAAACTTCGGTGATTCCCAACGGCGCACCACAGCGCGTGAAGTACGGCATTACAGCTGACGAAGCGCACCGCTTTGGCTTGCCTTGCGGGGGAACGCTTGAGTTGCTTTTAGAGTTCGACCCAGATGCCCAAGGTTTGGAAAGCTTGGTGCAATCTTTAGAGCAAGGTCAGCTGATGCAGCGCAGTACGCAGTTGGCAAGTGGTGAAGTGAGCCTTCAAGCCAGCGACACACCAACAGAGCTTTCGATTGACGACGATAAGCTGCTAAACACTTTTGGCCCTGAATACCGAATGCTTTTGATTGGTGCAGGACAACTCACCGAATACTTGGCCACGATGGCCCTCTTCAACGGCTTTGCCGTCACCGTGTGCGATCCACGCGATGAATACAGCGGTGCGTGGTCTGTGCCAAACGTGGCGCTGACGCGCGAAATGCCCGACGACGTGGTGCAAAGTTTCAGGCCCGACAGGCGCAGTTGCGTGATTGCCCTCACCCACGACCCCAAGCTTGACGATTTGGCATTGCTCGAAGCCTTGGACACCGATGCGTTTTATGTGGGCGCCATAGGCTCTAGGCGCAACAACGAAGCGCGTCATAAACGCATGATCGAGCATCTTGATAAAACCGAAGAAGAACTCAAACGTTTGCGCGGGCCGATTGGTATTTACATTGGCAGCAAAACGCCTGCAGAAATTGCGGTCAGCATCATGGCCGAGGTGCTGGCTGTGAAAAACAACGTGCCCCTGCCTCGCGACATGGATGTGGCACACGCTAAAAATACCCAAGAGATTACGCACAACGACCCTGGTGTGTTGGTGTGTGGGATTCGTAACGCTACTGCTGTCTGAGCATGACTTCACAACAATTGGACTTCATCTCACTGCGTAATGCGCTTGCTCGTTTGGCAGAGGGCTATCAGCGCTACCAATCTGATATCAGTGATATTCAAATCCGCGATGGTTTGATTCAGCGATATGAATTCACCTATGAAATCAGCCACAAGATGCTTAAGCGGTACCTTGAGATGACCGCGGCCAACCCCGAAGCTTTTGACGCTCTGCCCTTTGCGGACTTGATTCGCACTGGCAACGAGCAATCACTTTTAAAAAGCGACTGGTCAGCATGGAAGGTTTTTCGGGAAATACGAGCCAAGACAAGTCATACCTATGACGAACATATCGCACAAACTGTCGTACAAGTTATCCCTGCTTTTATTGAAGAAATTGAGTTTTTAGTGCGGCAACTTGATCAACGCTCATGACTGAGAGTGCAGTATCGCTCCAACCGGAAGAGCTCAAGTGCATAAAAGCCATCTTCCAAAACATCATCCCAGACCGCGAGGTGTGGGCATTTGGCTCTCGAACTTCTGCGCATCACAAACCCTTTTCTGACTTGGATGTGGTCGTGATGGGAGAAAACGCTTTGCCTGTCGATAAATTAGCAGATTTACATAACGCACTCAGCGAATCCGATTTGACTTTTAAAGTGGACATCGTTGTCTGGTCTGATTTAACCAATAACTTCAAAAGCATTATTCAAAATCGCTATACGGTGATTCAGTCTGTACAAAGCCATTAGCCTAAAGCCTTTTGTTAAATCCTTGGCGGGGGCGCAAATGAAAATCACCTTGGTCAAGGCAAGAGATTAAACATAACGACCCAGGCGTGTTGGTGTGCGGGATTCGTAATTAACGAAGATTTTGTCTGCTTACTTTTTTCCGTAGGCATTATCGTGATCAGGGCTAACCAGCAATACCCTCAAAAAATTTCCATCCCTGTAGCCCACAGCTCTTGCGGACTTGTTCAGCCTGAATGTGTAAAGTGCATCTACGCCATCGGGTGTAGGTAAGCTTTGCACTTTTTCCCATCGCAAACCCTTGTCTTTGTAAACATCTTGCCAGGTCAACTTCAAAATCTTTTTTAAAGCACTTCTGACGCGTTCTGCATCTTCTGCATCAAGTTCAAACCAAGATTTTTGAAATTCAGGATTATTCAGATCAAGTTGAACGAACTTTGTGTTTAGGGGCATGGCGTTTCGCCTCAAACAGTTGTTCTGGGTCCGATGACTTGGGTGGATTTTTAGTGGCCCATGCAACGGCTTTTTTCAGACTGCTTTTGGTCTTTTCAAGATGCAACCAGTCTTCATGGTCCGGAATGATGGTAGCCGTGCGAATAATCCAAACACCCTTGGCGGGCGACTCCACCAAAACTTGTCGACCCGCGAACTCTTTTCCAAGCGATATTTGACCGCTTGCTCCAATAGATTTAATCATTTGACTGTCTGTCGTCGATAGGGTCATGCTACTTCTCCTGAAAGGGTAAATTCATGCCGTCATGCGGCATGATAAAGCATTTTGATTAACCGTTCGAGATATGAAATTACTTCCAACTCAGGTCTAGATTGCGGTGCTGCGCCGCGCAATCGCGCAGGTAAAGATTGATGAGACTCTGGTAGGGAATACCAACCTGCTCCGAGATGCCTTTGAAATAACCAATCGAATCTTCGTCCAGACGAATGGTGATTTGCTTTGTAAGCAGCGCAGCATAAGGATTCTTAAGCGCCTTGGTGAAATCGTATTCTTTTCGCATAGTGTATTTTTTTCACTGTTGTTTTGGTTCATGAGTTGATACTTTAGGATCGAACAATATCTTTGACAAACCACTTCCCCCTCTTATCCTGCAAAACCACCCCTACCCCCCAAGCTTTTGCCAGTCGCTCAATCCCTCGAGGTGGGCACATGAAAAACACCTTGGTCAAGGCATCCGCTAACGCACATGAAGGAGCAATGACACTCACCGTTGCCCAATGGGTGGGTGAGTCTCCGGTATGTGGGTTCAAGATGTGATGATGCACATGGTCGGCGCTGAACACGGTGTGTGCGTCGGATGAAGTAGCCAAAGCCCAACCATTGGGATGGATAACAGGCGGCGCTTCATTAGAGACCACAGAAGGCTCCACCGCAAATCGCCATGCATTCCCTTTGGGAGACTGACCCAATAAGGAGGTTTCTCCCGTGTCAATCAAGGCATGCTGCACACCATGCGCCTGCAATACTGCGCGCACCCTGTCTGCCGCATAGCCTTGCGCAATGCCATTCAAAGACACGCCCATACCTTTGGCGTGTAAACGCACAACTTCATGCGACACCGACATGGCTTGCCAGTTCACCAAAGATCTTGTTTGCGAAAGCGCTTTAGATGAAGGCAAACTTTGAGATTGCGAATGCAATGACCATAAGTTCCACAAAGGCTGCATGGTCACATCAAAAGCACCCCCGCTACTCTGCGACACGTGCTGCGCCAAAGTCAGGACCGACAACAACTCTGCATCAGGTTGACGCAATTCACCAAATCGGTTCAAACGGCTGACTGCAGAGTCGGGATCAAACAAACTCATTTGCTTTTCAACTGTACGAATAGCCTTGACGCTTTCATTCAAAGCTTGCTGCAACCTAGCCGCATCGGTATGCGCTGCTTTGATCCACAAGGTGGTGCCAAACCCCACCAAACTGCGCTCTTGCCAAACCAAAGACTCTCTGGCCATGACACTGCTACCAAGCCCCAACCCCATACCCAGTTGCAACATCTGTCGACGCTTCATCATGCGACCACCTCTTTTTGAACAGGAATGAAACGATCACCCACCTTACGGTGTTGTATCAATGGCAAACATTTTTCATCGTCTTGGTAAATGGACACACAATCCAAACACTGAAAGCATTCCGCGTAATTGACATCGCCGGTCTTATCAATGGCTTGGTACTCGCAGCGATGGCGACAGGTTTGACAGGGCGTTCCACAGGCTTCTCTGCGGGGTATCCACGACCAGCGCTGCAAGAAATTCACCGCAGCCAAAGCCGCGCCTAAAGGACATATGTAGCGGCAATAGCCGCGGTACACCACCACACCCAAAGTCAAACACAACACCGCCCAAGCGATGTAGGGCCAGTCGCGCACAAAGTACATGCTGATGGCTGTTTTAAACGGCTCTACCTCTACTGCCAACTCAGCAAATGAGGGGGATACATACAAGGAGCCTAAAACAACCGCCAACACCCCGTACTTGATCCATTTCAGTTTGGCATCTAAGGCTGATCTCAGGCGTCTTTGGCGGATGCCAATAGCGTTGGCTACTAGGCTGATCAACTCTTGCAAAGCACCAAAGGGGCATAACCATCCACAAAAGGTACCCCGACCCCACACCAACAGAGTCAAAGCAACAAATGCCCACAAAATGACTGTCATGGGGTCGTTCATGAAGAAGCTTAGGTCTCCGCCTGCTGCCAAGGCTTCAAGCGACGCGGTGATGTTCACAATGGTCAACTGACCTTGGGCATACCAACCAATAAAGCCCACCGTGAAAACCAAATATGCGCTGCGCAGCAACTTGAATCGCTTTGCGTTGGCACTCAGACGCTTTTGCAAAAACAGCCCTGAACTCAGAGCTATCAAGCCCAGCAACAAGACCGCGATCTCCACTGATCGTGTCTGCCAAGCATTTGCCCATTCACGGTTGGAAACATCGGTATCTAGCAACCCATGCCACTGGGTGCGAATGCCGTGGTAGCTGTAGGGAACATCAATAAGTCGGCTCTCCACTTGGTTGGGGAAGCTACCAAAGCGTCGACCGTATTTCAGCTGAATCTCAAAACCTTGCGCAGGGTCCAAGGGTGTCGCCGTATCAATGACGTAAAAATAAGCACCCGTTTTGTCAGGGTAGCCGGGCACCTTCAAACCTTTGTCATAAGCCATGGGCCGCAGTTTGAGTTCTTTACCGCCTTGCGAAACGATGAAAGGAATGTCTTCGACAATGCGTTGGCTCTCATAGTTCATCTTGTAAAGAGGACCACTCTCGGTCACCATCAAGGCCTGCGACAAACGCCGGTTGGCTCCCAATAAGCGCCAGCCATCTTCGTCCAACAAATTACGCCCAATTGAGGGCAAGCTGACCAACGCCGCATGAAAAGTCAAAGCCACTTCATCGGGTTTGCTCTGGGCTGATTTGTCTGCACCTGCAGCACGTGTACCGGCAAATAACTTCTCAATCTCACCTCGTGTAAGACTGAACTCACTGACCATGCCACGCGAACGCAGGGTGTCCCAGCTTAAAGGCTTGAAATTATCATCCTCGGCTTTGCGCTTGACCGAACTCGACGCGCTGCTGCCCGCAATCTGACCCATCTTGCTCGCCTCTAGATGTGCCAAGGCCACCGAGGCCGCAGAAGTGACGATGGTGCGGTCAATGGCCTTCGCACTCACCGTACCCGCTTGCACACCAAACAATGCAGCGTACTGCTCATCTCTTCGTGCAGTGGCCAAATGACCAAAGATTTCAATCTTGTGGTTGACCGTCAAGCCCTCGTATTGCTTGGCAAACTTTGTGAGCTTGGCAATGCCGGCATCGGATCGAAAAATAGGCTCGCGGTGGCTGATCAGTCGAGTCTCAAGAAAGCGACCTTCTGTGTCCATGGCCACCAAAATATTGATGGGCTTACCACCATAACCGCGTACTGGTTCAAAATCCACAGACTCAAACACATAGCCTTTGAGTTCTGGTTTAGAGTCTGGCGTCTGCGGGCTTTTGCTGAACAAGGGGTAAAGCGGCATGCCTGTCTGCATTTCACCCACCACAAAAGTATCTGCAAAGATTTTGTCGATGTCCTCTTTAAGTAACTCCCCCGCCCATAGGGGGGACAAGGTCAGCAAAAAAATCAAACTGAAACAGTAACGAGCAGCCAATGAAAGCAAATGCATAAGATCACACAAAGATAAATATCTTTGAGGTTATACCAGTCAAAATCTCGGTATTTACCCTTGCAACCAAGCTTCAAGACGACTTAAAACAGGGCGGGTGATATTCCCTATGCTAAGGTCAATGCTTCGCTGTTTACAGCCCA
>Ga0214921_10006875_pt1 | contig 15360 bp, 10 predicted proteins | sample LL1505_MetaG_FD_177992 | JGI IMG/M metagenome (GOLD analysis project Ga0214921, IMG submission 177992) | Freshwater microbial communities from Lake Lanier, Atlanta, Georgia, United States - LL-1505 | ecosystem: Environmental > Aquatic > Freshwater > Lake | place: USA: Georgia | collected...
TTGAATTTCTTGGTTTTGATGTTTTTTTTATGATATTTATGCATTATAAAATATCATAATATTTTATTCATCGTCATTTTGTATTTGTCTAAAATAATTCATAGCTAATGCCATTGGAACACATGCGCTTTTATTATCATTAAAAAATTTTTCATATTCGGTTAATTGTGAGTCTTTGTTATAGAACTTGAAAGGCACTATTTGACAACCATAATCAGTTACGAATTGTTTATAATCAGGATTTTTTATGTACTTTTTATTTGTATTACTATCTGGTATAATAACATATAGATTTTTTACACTTGTACGATTTTCTTTACTAAATGTTTGATTATTGTTCATACCATTTGATGACTTTGCGAAAGATGTCAATCCTCCGGCTAATAAACCACTACCAGCAATAGCAGCAGATGTTAATAGTTTTAAATTATTATCGAATTGTTGTTTTTGTTTTTGTATTTCATTTCCTAATGTAGAAATAGTTTCAGGTTTTGGAACATTTTTTGATATTTCACTTGCGTTTGCTGCTTTTTGAATCGATTCAATTCTAGTTTTTTCAGCAGCGACAGCAGCAGCGGCATCCTGTTGTGCTTTTCTCGTGGCAGCGGCAGCAGCATCCTGTTGTGCTTTTCTCGTGGCAGCGGCAGCGGCAGCAGCTGTTGCTGCTTCCTCCTGTGCTTTGCGTTTCGCTTCCTCCTGTGCTTTGCGTTTCGCTTCCTCCTGTGCTTTACGTATTGCTTCTTGCTGTTTTTTTTTAATTAATGCTGCTAAATTTGCCATTTAATATTTTTATATATTCTTTATAATATAAAAAGATTATATTTACACAAAACTATACAATAGTAGGAGGAGAAGTATATTGTTTCAAAATTTCATTATATTGTAATAAAAATAAATTGATACCACCACTTTCCATATTAACATATTTCGTTAAATCATAACAATTTGTTTCATTGAGATTACATGAACAATAGTCCTTGTATTTAGGTTCAATCGTTTTATCTATAATTAAAACCACTTTTCCCATTAAATCGGCAAATTTAGTATCTTCGGTTACTTGACCGTTATATAATTTCGATTTCAAAGCATAATCGACAGATTTAGCAATTGCTTTATAAAAATCCTTCTTTAATACTTCATTTTTCTTAAAATTATCTAGATATGCGTTATCATCAGAAAACCCGGAATATTCTGATTTATCTACCTTTGCTGGTTTAATTCTTAATTGTATAAACAATGGGTCACCATTATTTGGTGAATTAGATGAAAACCCATTCGCTACAGCTGCTGCTAAAACTTTATCTAATAATATACTATTTTCAGTTTCTAAATTTTTGAATTTATTATCTAATACATATGAAACAACGGGTGTATATACATCATCGATATCCTTACTTTTTTTATTATTAATATAAAATACTTCGAAATCTAAAAAACGACATCCTCTAGATAATACATATTTAACCATATCTAAATTTACATATTTACCGGTTATAGCACTATTATACGACCCCATAATACAATATTCTTTTAGAGGTAAATTAGTTAGTTCAGGTTTAACAGTAAGAATTTTTACTGGTTCTTTTGATTTTAATGATTCTAATTCGGAATCCGGTGTAGATGTAATAGAACCTAATCCTAATAATCCTTCTTTTATTGATGTATGGTTATTCAATTCTATATACTGTTTATTTTCACCACTTTTTTTAATCAAGCGCCATATCAAATATATTATTAATAATACTATTATGATTATCAGTATTTTTTTAAGAATTTCCATTTTGATATATAGATATATATTCTACGGATAAACAAAAATATAAAAATATATATAAAAATATATTATAAAGGATTTATCATGGCTGGAGGATTACTAAATATAATATCTGTCGGAAATAATAACGTAATTTTAACAGGAAATCCTAGTAAAACATTCTTTAAGGTTACGTATTCCAAATATAGTAATTTTGGATTACAGAAATTTCGAATAGATTATGATGGTTTAAGAGATTTACGTTCAACAGAACCATCTACATTCACATTCAAAATACCTCGTTATGCTGAACTATTGATGGATACATATATTGTGGCAACAATACCGGATATTTGGAGTCCTATCTATCATCCTGTCGATAGTAAGATAAATGGTACAGATAATCGCTGGGCTCCCTATGATTTCAAATGGATTAATAATTTAGGTACTCATATGATTAAAGAAGTCGAGATTACATGTGGTTCATTAGTAATTCAAAAATATACAGGTGAATATCTAGCCGCAATGGTAGACCGCGACTTTCCAACCGAGAAAAAAAATTTGTTTAATATGATGAGTGGAAATACACCTGAATTACATGACCCAGCCAACGTATTGGGTCGTACAAATGCTTATCCGTCAGCATATTATACACCGAATTCGACTGGTTCGGAACCATCTATACGTGGAAGAAATTTATATATACCCATTAATACTTGGTTTACACTAAATAATGGTTGTGCTTTTCCTCTAATATGCTTACAATATAATGAATTAATAGTAAAAGTAACAATGCGTCCTATACAAGAATTATTTCAAGTTCGTGATGTATTTGATAACCAATATAATAGACCCTATGTACAACCAGATTTTAATGAAGATAGATTTCAAATGTATCGATTTTTACAAAGCCCGCCTGCGGTAAAGATAACATCCGATAAATATGAAAACAAAATTTCAACATGGAACTCGGATATACATATAATATCTACTTATTGTTTTTTATCCAAAGAAGAGGCAAAATTATTCGCAAGTGAAGACCAAGTATATTTAGTGAAAGATGTATTTGAATATAAATTTGAAAATGTTACCGGAACCAAAAAATTAAAATTAAATTCGAATGGAATGATATCTGGCTGGATGTGGTTTTTACAACGAAATGACGTAAATTTACGTAATGAATGGAGTAATTATACCAATTGGCCATATAGAACGATTCCTGTCGATATGGAATATGCTGCCATTAATGAGCCAAATACATATGATAATACGATTGATTATGACCCGGGAATAGACCCAAAAGATGGCCGTAATAATGGTATCACCATTACAGGTGATTTTCATACTGAAAATCGAAAAGAAATTTTAGAAACAATGGGTATATTATTAAATGGCGAATATAGAGAAAATATTCTAACTAGAGGTATTTATGATTATATTGAAAAATATACACGTACGAATGGTTTCGCAGAAGAAGGATTATATTGTTATAATTTCGGTTTAAGTACAAATCCATATGAATATCAGCCGTCCGGTGCGATTAATTTAAGTAAATTCAAGAATATTGAATTGGAATTAACAACGTATGTTCCACCGATTGATACAATTGGTTCGAGTTTCGATGTAATTTGTGATTTAGATGGAAATGCGATAGGTGTAAGAAAGTCCAATTGGAGATTATATGAATATAATTTTAATTTAACACTATATGAAGAACGTTATAATGTATTATCATTTATAGGAGGAAATTGTGGAATGTTGTATGCGAGATAAATTATTATAGTTATTAGTAAAAAAATAGTTTTTTATAACTAGATATATTATAATTGTAAGTATTATAATATAGTAAATGGGATTATATGAAAACATAAATACGAAAAAAATAGATATATTTAGTGAGCTATTTATGCCGGATAATTCTTCAAATAAAAAACATATAGAGAATTTTCAAACTGAAAGTATGGTACATAAATTAACAACGATAAAAAAAAAGAAAAAGAAACAATTGAATAATTTTAAAAATATAGAGGAATTACAAAATATTCATCAAGAACCTGAAATAACTCAAAATAAAATAACTCAAAATAAAAATAAAGAACCACCTATTATCGAAGGTTATCAACAATATGCTTATGAAAAATATAAACAAAAAGATATTTATAAGAAAAATTGCGATCCGAATTTATATGATGGTTGTGATTCTGTAAATGAAAATAAAAATAATGCTGATGATCCTAGGGCTAGATTGATTGGAATCATAAATAAAGCGTTTCAATTCTTTGATGAAAAAACATATTTATTAGCGGATACTATACGTAAGGCATTATCTTTTGAACAATTCAATAAAAAAAAAATTCCGCCAAAATGGTTACGTGATTTTGAAACTAAAAGAAAGGAAGTAAGTTATCAAGCTAGTAAAATAGGTAAAGGAATTTCGGAAAATGAACGGAAAAAAATGAGAGAGGCCGATTTACAATTGAAAGCATATTCGTTGGGAATTGACCCGAAAGAAGCTACACCAGAAAAATTAAATGAATTACGATTTACCATACAAAATGAGGGATCAGATACTATGATTTTAAAAAAATATATTAGTTGGTTTATTTCTATCGTGTTCAGTTGTTTTGCTGTATATAATTGGTTTTTTGTAATGTATTATAGAAATAAAGAAGATAATTCTAGAGTTAATTTATTCGATATAACAAGACGAGGTTTGTATAATGCTAAAAAGAATAACTATTTTTTGAAATTAATTTATATGTTTTTCCAATTCGCCATGTTTATACCCGAAAAATTCGAATTGTATTTTGTAAAAAATATTCCTGATATGTTTTCTAAAATAATGAATCCTAGTTTTTGTTTTATGACATTATTTTTTGGTTTGATTTACTTTATTAATAATTGTATGAGCATGGCTAAAATGTTTATAGTAGATTCTATAATGTTGGACCTACGAAATTTTATCGTAGCAGCACTAAATACAATAGTCGTATTTTTATTTGGAATACATATGGTTACATTCGAATTTTATTTTGATGTTCCATATATGATACAAGAAGCACAAAAGATGGCAGTAATGAGTACTCTGGGTATTCTGTTTATGATATTTTTTAGAATAATTCATTTTGTAATTATTTTGTTTATTTCTGTTCCTGTAGGAGGAGTTTTGTTAATGCTGTATGTATTATTTACATCATTGTTTGGAATATTCGCATATTCTGGTTTTAATCCAAAAGAAATTATTAAAAAAATAATCGAAATAAATAAATTTACTAGTTTCAAATCAGAAGAAGAAAAGACTGAATGTGATGAACCATCTATTTTTGATAGATTTATACGTATAATTAATTATGTTTCTGATTTCTTTTATAAATATTGTTTTTGGATTGCGTTTATATATATGTTAATATACGCGTCGATTGATTATATGTCTAATATAAAAGCACCTCTATTAAAGACGTCGTTGTTATGTATTAATGCTATGTTGATTTTATTATTTGCTGTATTATGTTATACCAGTTTCAAAAACAAGACCAAAAACGAAGAACCTCCTCCGGTTGAAGCGAAAGAAGTAGTAGATAAAGAAGTATATAAGAAAAAAGTGAATAAAATTGTAGAAGAAGCTAAGAAAACTGCTGAAGAATATAATACTAATAAAAATCCAACACCATCAGCACCAGAACCAGAACCACCAGCTGAAACAAAGGTAGATGCCATATCAACAGGAACATCAGCATCAATAGATGAAACAGCGGAACCATCGGCTCCACCAGCTGAACCAATGGTAGATGCCATATCAACAGGACCATCGGCTCCACCAGCTGAAGTAGTGGAAAAAATACAAGAAGTACAAGAAGCACAAGAAGCACAAGAACAATTGAATGATAATCTTAATGAAAAAAAATAAATTAGTAAAAATATATATTTTTTTATATGTATCTGTAAAAATATATATAAAAACATATATTCATAAAATATAAATATGGGAAAAAAGAAACCAGCAAATAAAAATTTTGTACCGATGGTATCGGTATGTACTCCAACATTCAATCGCCGTCCATTTATTCAAACCATGTTCGAGTGTTTTCGTAATCAAAACTATCCAAAAAATAGAATAGAATGGATTATTGTTGATGATGGAACGGATAAAATTCGTGATTTAATAGAAAAAGCCGATATACCACAAATCCGTTATTTTGAAGTAAAAGAAAGAATGAATTTGGGTGCTAAGCGAAATTATATGCATAGTTTTGTAAAAGGTAATATTATAGTTTATATGGATGATGATGACTATTATCCACCAGACCGAATTTCTCATGCGGTAGAAACATTACAAGCAAATCCTAATGCTTTATGCGCTGGTTCAAGTGAAATATATATTTATTTTAAACATGTACAAAAAATGATTCAATGTGGGCCCTATGGTCCTAACCATGCTACCGCAGGAACATTCGCATTTCGTGCCGAATTATTAAATATTACAAGATATGAAGACCATGCGGCACTTGCCGAAGAACGGGCATTTTTGAAAGATTATACAATTCCGTTTGTACAATTAGACCCAATGAAATCTATTTTGGTATTTTCACATGAACATAATACATTTGATAAACGTAAAATGTTTAATAATTCTCATCCAGATTTTTTCAAGGAATCGACGAAAACCGTCGATGATTTTATTAAATTTACAAGCGAATCTAATATAAAGAAATTTTTTATGAAAGATATTGATAAATTATTAGAAAAATATGAACCAGGTCATCCTAATATGAAACCAGAAGTATTAAAACAAATTAAAGAGATTGAGGCTAAGAGAGACCAGATGATTAAAGAAGAAATGGAGAAACAAAGACAACAAGGCCAACAAACAGGACCAATAGTATTACAACGACCAGGAGAACAGCCGGTTGAATTAACTCAACAGGACGTTGTCAATATAATGACACAACAACAGCAACATATCCAACAGTGTGCTCAACGTATGTCAGAATTAGATAATATCGTAGCTAATTTACAAAATCAATTAACTGATAAAATAAAAACCATACAAGCGCTACAATCATCAAAACCACAATCAAGTGTTGATACTATTGACAACAGCACAACCAGTACAACCAGCACAAATAATGAAATCATTCTAAAGATTATGACAGAACGAAATAGAGAATTAGAAACAACGCTTTCAAAATTAAGAAATGATTTAAATGATAAAAATAAATTAATAGAAAACATGAAATTAACCAATAGTCAGACAACTCAAAATAATAATAATAATGAAACTATCGTTAAAATAATTACTGAGAGAAATACTGAATTAGAAAAATCTGTTTCCAATATGCGAAAATTACTAGATGATAAGAACAAGGAAATTGATGAATTAAATGTTAAAATTGTTAATATGAAAATAGATAAAATGGATACTGATAAGAATGAACTATCACAATCATCTTATACTAGAATTCCAATAGAAGTAGTAGATTCAGCACAAATGACTCCATCAGAAAATCCAAAACCAAAACCAAAAACAAAAAGCGAACCCGAATTTATTATCGATATTTCCATGTAAATCCATGTAATTTTTTTTCATATAATAATTGTTTTATGTTTTTACATAAAATAATTACCCTATATTATTCGTCATCCGCAATATCATCATCACCATAAATGATAACTTCTTTTTTTATGTTTTTATCTAAATATCTATAAATTCGTTTAATATCTAACTTCGAAATATTATAATCTTCGAAAATTTTTTCGACCTCGTTGAGTTGTTCTATATTATTACAGAAATCTCCTCCTTTGAAAAATTTTAATTCTTGAAACATATTTACCAAATCTTTTTTATCCATATCCAATTCTTGACATAAATTATAAATAAATAACATATTATTATACTCTGTTGAATATTTTGTTAATACTTTTGTAAATCTTATTTCCGATTTTTCGAATATTCCTTTATTTTCTGGAAAATGGTCATGATATAATTTGTTATTATAAAACGTTTTCATTAATGAACTCATCTCATTAAATTGCCATATTTGACTTTGAAATGTAATACGGTCGATATAATCCGCAAAACAAATGTTTTTCAATATTTTTAAATAAAATGGAAAACTTGTGTTGATAGGTTTATTTGAAATAACATCCACAATATTTTCATGCCATAATAATGCGACTATAGTCCTATCTGTTTCATTCATAAAACGATTATGTTGTTCCATTTTAACTGGATAATTTATTAGTGTTTGTGTAATTTTTTTCGAATCTTCATTATATGATTTGATATTAAATATATTATTTAAGTTTTCATCTCTTATCAATTCAGGTTTCTTTTGAAATATATCATTTATAAATATATATTTACGTAAATCTCCTTGTATATATTTTAATAGAATATCTTTATATTCGCCCTTCTTTTTTATAGTAGGAATTGTTTGTAGTAATAATTTATTCATTTGTTGGTGAGTGGGTGTTTTTAATTCAAATGTATTACAAACTTTCATCAGCTCTTTTATTTTCTTATCGATATAGTAATTCCCTATACAAATGATTGGATTCATAGTCATGTTCTCTAATCGCTGTTTTTTTGTCTTTTTCTGTCGAATTATTTTAATTAATGCTGTAATACCTCCCTTATCACCATTATTCATTCCATCTATCTCATCCATCACAATCGCTATTTTTTTAACTTGTTTTTTCATCATATCGAGAACATTACGATTTGATACGTTATTGTTTGTTATTGTATCGATTAACGATTTATTACGAACATCTCCTGCGTCATATTTTATAATATCATAATTCATCTCAGTTAATAAGTTCATTACAAATTGTGTTTTACCACTACCAGGAGAACCATAAATATAAATACCCTTTTTAAAATTCAGATTTTTACAATTATCATCGAATGATAATAATATATTTTTTATATCATTCGCAATTTGCTCTCTTTCAAATATATTATTGAAATTTATATTCGACATTTTACAAGATATATTACTATGTCATCATTTATTTATATTGGATTTTTTACGAATATTTGTTTTTGTATAAAAAATTTTTATTATACAAAATATATTATTATTTATTTACGGAATGAACTGAAATCCGCTGTAACAGGCATATAATTAGTTCCTTCTTTGTATGGTAATGTACCATAGTATGAATAATGGTCAGTGTATTGGTTTTTTGTTCCAAGAATCATTGGTACTGTTCCATTATTTCTATAACGAGAATCATAATATCTATATCTATAATCATCATCGTCGTCATCATCACGGTCTTTTAATATGTCTTTAGCACCTCTACCCGCTTCACGAATTAGTTTATTTGCTTCTGATGCTGTAGTTTTTAATAAGTCAGTTGCGCCTGATGCTGTATCTCTCAATAATCCAGTAGCTCCAGCACCTGTATCTCTTAATAGACTGGCAGCACCAGTTCCAGCACCAGAAATTATATTTCCGGCTTTATCTATCAAATTACCGGCTTTATCTACTACATTACCTGCTACATCAGTTGCGCCTGTTCCTATATTTGAAATAGCTCCTGCTAGATTAGTACGTGTATCTTTATTATCTACAACTGATTTTCCATCTGTAGTTAATGTGCCGCTACCACCACTACCACCACAGTTTGTACATGTTTGTGATGAAGATGCTGAGCATGATGCGCAAGCCGGGCAAGATGGACATACTGGTGGAACAATTTGTGATTTCAAAATATATCTATCATCAAATTCAGTTTCACTATTATTACAATTATATTTATCTTTCATATTATAATAATTCGAAATTGGGCAATTTGAACCATTTCCTGTCAATGAATCTTTTAATGCGTCAATTATTGCTTCCTGAAATAAATTTGATATTGTTGAATCTATTGAATCTGTTGAATTCGTTGATGTTGTAGTTGATTGTGTTGCTTGAACATTGGGCACTATTGATGATGATGTCGTGCTTTGTGTTGAATCCATCGTTTCATCTGCTACAACAATATTTTTATCATTGAATCTTACTACACTTTTTAAAGTAATATTAGTATTAGTATTATCCTTATAACAAGCTAATGCTACAACTGTTTTTAATCCTACACATGAATACATCACTAGATTTTGACCACATACATCAAATACATTCCATGAATTAAATCCTACGTTTGGAATAGTAGATGTTTTTGTAGTGTTTGTGTTTTGAGGAGGAACTGTAGTGATTTCACTTTTAGTTTTGTATCTATCATATACAGTTAATTTTTTATTTGTGTTATCACCACTTTGTATAATTAAACTTGAATTAAATGTATCATATTTAACATATTTACTCAATTGATATACATTACGACTAGTATCATACATAGAATCTTTAACAGATTTTCCATTATTAGTATCATTATCTTCGTAATAATTAGTAACATAACTAATATCAACAATATTTATATTATTAATGGTATTTCCTGGACCAAATAATGTACTAACTCCATTTACTTTATTGGCAGCTCTTTGTAATGTTGTTATATATGTACTATCACTCCATGGAATATAAAATGTAGTAGATTTATCAGTATTGACACATTGACTTGGATAAGCCCAACTTATAAATGATTTATCTAAAGTTGATTTCAAACCAATATCTATATTTTGTGAAATAACTTTTCCATTCGAGAGGTCAGTTCTATAAAGGAAAGTATATCTAGCGTCACGAGGTGTTACTAAAATGTTATTTATACTTGAACCACTAGTATCAGTATCATTTTCTCTTCTAACACCACCAGTCAAACCAGAAGCATCTAATTCAATTAAATTACCATTTGTAGTATCATAAAATATATTATCGTAAATTTTGGTTACATTCTTTGTTTTCGAATATTGTGGAATCCATACCTCATTAATCGGATTTTTATCATTATGGAAATTAATGAATCCTTCTCTTGAATATTTATTACCAAATATTACTGATATTACTAAAACAATTAATAATAATAAAAATAATAAAAATGGTGTTAATTTAATTGTTGCCATTTATTTATACAGTATATGTCGAAAAATATATTGAATAAAAATAAAAAATTGAATATATTAATAATAATTATTACTGATATATTATAATTTATATGTCTAGCGTTATTGACGAACCCACTATTAAACAAAAACGAACCAAAAAAACACAGCCATTATTAGAACGTTTCTATAATAATGAAAATACATATGAAATAGCAATCGATGAAGTTGGTCGTGGTTGTTTATTTGGACGTGTTTATATTGCTTGTGTAATTTTACCTAAAGACCCGGAATTGTTTTCTGGTCAAGATATAAAAGATAGTAAAAAATTCTCTTCTAAAAAGAAACTTTTTGAGGTTGCTGAATACATTAAATCTCATGCGTATGCTTGGCATGTTACGTGGGTTGATGAAAAAACAATTGATGAAATAAATATTTTACAATCAACCATGCGTGGAATGCATCATTGTATTCGTGAAATTATGACAAAAACGAAACAAATAAACACTGATACAAAAAATACGGACTTTATGGCAGTAATCGATGGTAATTATTTCAATCCATATCGAATATTCGATGATGAAACACAAAGCATATATGAATTACCGTTCGTTACTATAGAACAAGGTGATGCTAAATACATGTCTATTGCGGCAGCGAGTATTTTGGCAAAAACCGCACGCGATGAATATATTTATCAATTATGTTCTCAATATCCCGTTTTAAATGAAAGATATAGTTTAGAATCCAATGTTGGTTATGGTACAAAAGCCCATTTGGATGGCATAGCCGAATTTGGTATCACACAATGGCATCGTCGTACTTTTGGAAATGCTTGTAAAAATGCCGTTTTGAATACGATTGTTGAAACTTCACCTATGTAAAATATTTGGTTCTCAATTATTGAACAATTCATCTATTTTGTGTTTGGGTATCATAACATATTTGGTTTCACGGTCCATTATACTATATCCTATCAAAAATCTCTTTGTATCTTCCATATATTCAAATCCTAAAGTATATTCTACTTTCTCTTTTTCGAAAGTGAATATTCTAGAATATTTTTTTAATTCGTATGTCTCTGCGTCTAAAACTACAAATATATGATAATAATACCGTCTATCCTCGTAACTCACTATATGACACATAAACCATATTTCATTTCCAATATTGATTCCATTTGTTGAACCACGTACCCATTTGAAAAATTGTGGTGTTCTCAATTTATGTGTAATATTTAGTTCCATCAAAGAATTGTTTTTGTCATCGACTAGATTTATATCATCCTTTTTTATATTACCAATCGTTAATGGATACCATTCATAAATCATGTTCATTTCTTTTTGATGATTCGTAAACAACGTCCAATTTTTCTCGATGGTTCTCTGGTCTATCTTTTTTATCAAGTTTGATTCAGTAGATTGAGAACCTAGGTTTATTTTTCCATGTTCAATTACCATATTATGATATTCTAAACCACGATTCGCATTAAAAAAGAGTTCTCCATTATTCATAAAAAGTCGTATATCTTCCAAACCTACATATAATCCATCATAGGATTCATTATATTTCAATTTGAATTCTGTTTTTTTTACCCATTTATCTTTGGTCGTATCGAGAACCGCAATTACATTGATAGTTGAAATGTTCTCTTTGTTTATGTATTCACCAGAATCACCTATTTTATAATTTACATATCGAACATTCACCATCAATTCTGATGGTTTTTGTTGGTTTTGATAATTGAAACAAATCGATGGAGTACTACTAAAAAACTCGTTTTTATCAATATTTAATGATTCACCAATGTTCTCTAATAATCGAATATTTTCTCCTTTTACTATCGCGAATTTATGAATTTCTTCTGTATAAAATTTATAATTACTGAGAACATTTTTCAAAGTGGATTCATCTACGGTCGGATTTTCGAGAACTTTCATACAAGATTTATAAATATTATGGGCATGTCGATTACAATAGTATCCTATGATTGAAAATTCATAATCCAGTTTATAATCATAAATATCCTTTTGTAAAAAGAGATGGTCTGATGATGTATGGTTTTTTCTTATATAATCCGCCATTTCATAAAAATCATACGCTAATCTATTTTTACCGATTAATCTATAATAATTCACGATTTCATACAGGTTCTCGATTCTTTCTGGAAAATATTGATAGGCTTCCATCCAATAAAATATCGCATTCGCCATATCACCCATATCTTTATAACATTTACCAATTGAATAATATGAGAACCATACTTCTTCTTGCCATCCACCAATTTCTATACGTTTTTTATAATTTTCAATTGCTTTTTCTTTATTACCATAATCACGGTAACTATTCGCTAGATAAAATGTATATCTATCATTTCCCGGTAATTCTTCCAACCCTTTTTCGAGTAGTCTTATATCACGTTCGAATTTTTCTGCTTTCGCACCACCATCACCAACATCATTTATAAATAATAAATTCCTATCTATATCATTATATCTAGCATAAGGTGGTGTTTGAACGTATTCGTGTGTTACACCCCAATATGAAAATTCAGCGAGGTTTTTTAATATTCTTACATTCTTATAAAAGAATGATGGAGAACCTTGGAATATATGATAAGCCTCTAATTCTAGTGAATTTTTGAATGTTTCTATATCGAGATTTTTATCGATTTCTAATATCATATCCGCATCTAACAACAACAAATAATCAGCGTCTGGTAATTCTAGACATTGTTTCATAGCATATGTTCTGTTATAACCGAAATCTTTGAATGGTTCAAATACAACTTTACCTGGTATATTCTTTCCATTAAAAAAATCGGTTATAATATTTACAGTATCATCTGTACTACCAGTATCACATATACAATAACTATCTATGATTTTGTATGCTGATTCCATAAGACGACGGATAACTCTACTTTCGTTTTTTACAATCATATTTAGACAAATTTTAGGCATAATCGAGAACCTTGATTATTAATAATCATTATCATTATTTATATATATTTTTTTAGAACTATTTTTTCGATATATATATTAACCAATATACAAAATATATAATTATGGCTTTTACTAGATTTCATGATGACCCATATCGTATTAGAAAACAAGTAGAGGAAAGTAGTTTTGTAGGTAGATATATGCTGAATACACCTGGTCAAGGAGTAGATTTACCGTTTATGGAAGACCCACAATTACGCTTACAAAAATGGGGAGCAAATTTAACACAAAATTCTATTAATTTAGAAAGTGATTTATTCGGTTTAACCCGTCCTATAAATCGTGACTATGTAGATAAAAATGATTATAAAAAACATGCTGTATTTGCTTCACCTATAACATATAAAAACGCACAACCTTTTGTAGAAGAAAGTAGGGCTAGTCACCCAGCCTGGATGTATAAAGATTTAGAACAAACTCGATGGGAAAATCCTTTATTAAATCCATTGAATGGATTGGATAAACCATTTCACGAAAATATTCAATCACGTATTTTAGAGAAAGATAATTTTAAACCAACTATTCCAATTATTGAAGGTTCTCAAAATATGGATTTTTATTTAACTGGTAAATCAGTTTGTATTGGTGGTAGAGAAATTGGATGTCCTGGTACTTTATATACAAAATAATCATTATGAATATATTTTAAAAATCAAAACTATTCAATAAAAGATGTATAAATATTATATAAGTCTAATATAATATTAATAATGGAATTAGCTATCCCAGCTTTTGCTCTAGGCGCTATGTATGTTATAAATAATCAATCAAAAAATAAAGAAAACAAAGAATCTTTTAGTAACCGTAATCAATTACCAAATATAGATGTTCCAAATAGAAATTATCCTAGTGAATATCCGGTTACTTTGGCTGAAACCGACCAAACATCAGAACTTTCAACTAATAATCGATTTGATAACGGAGGTAACGTTTATACTGATAAATATTTCAATCCTAACATGACTACTACTAAAACGGATTATGAGGTTCCTTATTTTTCATTAACTGGTGACCGAGTTGGCAGTGATTACTTTCAACATAATAATATGGTTCCTTTCTTTGGAAGTAATGTACGAACACAAATATTAACATCACGAGTAAATGAAAGTATTTTAGATAATTATTCAGGTGCTGGTTCTCAAACTATCATAAAAAAAGAGGTCGCCCCTTTATTTGCTCCTTCTAATAATGTACAATGGGGGTTTGGTACTCCTAATCAAAGTGATTTTATTCAATCTCGTATTAACCCTAGTATGAGAATGGCTAATGTAAAACCTTTTGCCGAAGAATCAGTAGCACCTGGATTGGGTTTAGGTTATACTACACAAGGTTCTGGTGGATTCAATTCTGGTATGATGATGCGTGAAGCATGGACTGATAGAAATGTAGATGAATTACGGGTTGATAACAAACCAAAACCAGGTGGGTTTTCATTATTTGGCCATGAAGGTCCAGCTAATAGTCATATTAAAACCAATGCTACTAGAGAACAAATGGGTATTATGGAAAGACATTTACCTGAAAAAACGAGTGAAATGGGAAAAGAACAATATTTGAATTTAAATGGTGATATGAATGGTAGTTTAATGCAATCCGGTGTTAGAAGAGGT
>Ga0214921_10006879_pt1 | contig 15355 bp, 27 predicted proteins | sample LL1505_MetaG_FD_177992 | JGI IMG/M metagenome (GOLD analysis project Ga0214921, IMG submission 177992) | Freshwater microbial communities from Lake Lanier, Atlanta, Georgia, United States - LL-1505 | ecosystem: Environmental > Aquatic > Freshwater > Lake | place: USA: Georgia | collected...
TCCTTCACGTACTTCAATAACGCAGTCGGTGTCATACGTTCGTCTCGGGGGAGTGTCAATTCAACCGCGAGGAAACGATATAACTTTGCATAGTGAATCGCTGAAATACGGTGTCCTTCTGCCCTTTTTGCCCAACCGTAATACGATCCAACCGTGTTCAAAATAGAAACCAATAAAGACGCAGCACCCAACGCAATTGACGCTGTTTGTTGCTGTCCTGCAAACATGGTTGTAGAACCCACACTGATAAAACCCGTCACTGCCGATCCAATCGCAACCGGCAAGTCAATATACGTTTTCTGACGATTATAGATCTGTTCGCATCGTTTGTGAACCCAAGCAAGACCACTTGCCTTCTCTCCAGTCTGAGCAAAATATTCCTCTAGACGAGGCGTCCAATGAACATCCTTTCCAACATCGACACTGTTTGAATCACCCATTCTTATTTTTAAACGCAGAAATACAATATGCTGTGGCCCCCTAAATACTATCGTGGACTCTCTACGCGTCGCAAAGCGGAGCGTCATCGCGAAATCACCCGTAGATCTAAGATGTCGTGGAAAGATCCAAATGCATACAAACCCTTCAAGACAGACAAAGGAACACAGCGTCGCCCCTCATCGTATTCATCACGGTTCCATAAGAAGTATCCAGGTGTCAAGAGCATTCCTGAAATTGCCAAGGCAACCGGTGTATCTGAAGGCACTTTGAGAAAAGTGTATAACCGTGGAATGGCTGCGTGGCGAACAGGTCATCGTCCTGGAGCATCACCTCAGGCGTGGGGAATGGCGCGTGTCCATTCATTTGTGCTTCATGGAAAAACATGGCGGACAGCGGATAAAGATTTATCTCACAGCCAATAACAATGAACTTTGATTATCGAGGAAGCATTGTTTCAACGTCTGTTCCGACGACTGAACTACGCACTATAAAAAAGGTGCTTCACGTAGATTCAGCAGATCGTGATACAGGTATCTACTATACGAATGGTGAATTCGTTGTCTATTTGCCTCGTGTCTATGAGAAAGTTGTGTCTCTACGTCTTATGAGTGCTGAGTTTCCAACACTTGATTTTGCATGGCAGCATTCGTATTCAAATGGAACGAATAGTTCTAGTTCGACATTTTCAAGTGATACATCTCTTCTTCCATCACAAAGTAATGCAACACCTAATTATTTTTTAGTGGATATTGATGGTCTTAATAAGGGTGATGAGACAACGGTTGCGAGTCAGAAATCACAATATACTGATGGATTCTATGCAAAAATCAGCAGTTTAATAACAACTAAGTCAGCATACGTTCCAACATCAACTATTACCTTATCTAACCTTCCTACAGGATCCCTAATTGAATACAATGATCATTCTAGTATGGAGAATGTATCACATTTCAATCCTCCAATTGGAAAACTAGATCGCTTGCGTATTCGCACGCGTCTTCATTCACAACAGGGTAGTCAGGGATTCATTTATTGGTCTCTCTCAAATGCAACAAGTGGAACAGCAATTGCTGCAAATGTAAATACTATTAACTTTGCTCTTACATTCGAGATTGAGTATCTTGACAACGGATTTGATCAGTTCTCAAGTCTTTCAACCCGACTACGTCCTAGCGACCGCGCGTAAGCTCAGGGCGCTTTACCGTCCACGCATAGCCTTTCCAAGCGACACAAAGGTATCAAACGTAAATAGGAAAAACACACCCGTCGCAATATACAGGAGCATATCCTGAGTTGCTGCTGGCGCATATCCTGTTCGGTTCTGTTCAATCAATCTTAAAATTCGGTCTAATTTAGAATCATCACCTCCGCCTCCATTCATTCCAAAGTGTTCACGAACGCGGTCACGAACTGTGAACGCTGGCAATCGTGGATCTAAAGGTGCATCGGGTTTGGGTTTCAAATGTTGAGGCGTGGCATTAAAGGATTCAGTTGTTGGATCGGTGTCTAAGGGTAACGTCTTTGAAACAGATTCAATCAATTCCTTATGTTTGTTTTCCTCTTTCTTCTTAGGCGGTTCTGCCTGTTCTTTTGCTACAGTCAGGGGAACACGTTGACCAAAGGGCGTTCCAAAAGCATCTTCTAAACTTGAGTAGTTCATACTCTCACTTGTTCAAAGAAACACAGAAAAATATGGGGGAACTATAAATGCTCTCTTCACGAAATGAATGGATTGTCGTCGGCGCCATGATTGCCTACCTTGCGTTTGTTCCCAGTCTTCAAATTGTCCGTGATTTGCTTGCTACACCTGTAGGCAAGGCACTTGGACTCGCGGGTATTGTCTATGTCCACAAGTACATCAGTTGCCCTGTGGCACTCTTATTGGTGATTGCATACGTTCGATGTTCACGATCAAGTTGGGAAGGATTCACAACTCCTTCTGCAACGGTTCAACCTACCTGCACATGCCCCGATGGATATGCTTATGATTCAGTTTCTAAGGAATGCAAACCTACTTCTTCCATGTCGGGAAGTGTACCACCTGAACCAAGTGTAGGAAGCACAACTGGAGCAAGTGTGAGCATGCCTCCTCCTAATTCATCGGTGAGCAGTGCTCCTATGACTACCCCAATGCCCACGATGCCACCTGTAGCACCTCCTAGCACTTCTGGAGTTCAACCATCCATGGGAATGTCCTCAACTGTTGGAAGTGTTTAATCTCATAGTGTAACAATGATTGACTACCTAGAAGCGTTGAATACCAATAAGTTTTTCATCGGTATCATGATGATCATCTTGAACATCGGATCTCGTCATTTAGTGGATGAATTCAGTGGAAGTCCAGATGAATATTCTAGAAACCTTCTACTGAGGCGTATTGCCATTTTTGCTGTGTGTTTCATTGCCACTCGTGATATCATTACCTCAACACTACTGACTGCAGGATATATCATTATTGCGATGGGTGTCTCTCGCAAGAACTCTGAAGGAATGGCGAATCAAAAAGTAGATGCAGGTGTATCCAAGGCAGACTGGCCTGCCTATGATCGTAGTGTTCCACCCATGTTTATTTAAAATGGATTCATTTTGTGAACAACATGAACCTCAAGATGGATCTGCATAAACTATTTCTAACACCTCGTCCAGATGGGATGGGACTCTTTGACCTCTTTCTTTCCGAATGCCAAAAATGGTATGAACAACCCGCACACACGTTTACCGAAATGAGAACACGTGATAACAAGAAAATTCGTGGTGATGTCTTTGAAGAGTTCTGTGTTCAATATCTCAAGCATGTTCGCAAACTAACGAATGTTTGGTTGCTCAAAGATGTTCCTGAAGAACTCTTGACAACACTCAGCCTTAAACGCCAGGATGTTGGAATCGATATCGTGGCTGAAAAAGATGGAAAGTATTATGCGATTCAGTGCAAGTATAAGAAGCACGTGAGTTTCAAAAGGAATGTCGTTACGTGGAAACAATTGTCTACCTTCTACGCATTGGTATTGAGAACAGGACCCTGGGCACAGTACATCGTCATGACAAACTGTGACTATTGTCGGCATATGGGAAAGAAGACTTCTAAAGATGTATCCATTTGCTTGAAGACGTTTCAAAAGATTACGTCTGAACAATGGGTTCAAATGTGTGAACTTGAAGGTGAAACTACAGGTGAAAAAGTTAAGATGACTCCTGAAGAATTACGAGCTGCTAGAGTAGCGCGATTTGGTTAGAGTTTTATTACTATGCTGTTTTTTCCTGTAGATCCAGCGTTTTTCTTTGGATTGGATCCGCGAAGTGCTGACGCAGGAACTGCCGCAGGAGGTCCATTGCCTGGTGGAACCACCACAGACTGTTTGATGTTCTTCAAAAGTTCATCAATATTAGGTGGTGAACGCATTTCTTGAGCAGGTGCCGGGGCAGGTGCTGGTGCTGGTGGTGCAACTACCTTAGTCTTTGCTCCGCCTCCAATCTTGACCTGTTTATCTGCTGCGGGTTGTTTAGGAATCATCGATGGAGGTGGTGCGGGTGGCATACCCGATTGCATGAAACTCATTAGACCTGAAAGAGGATTGGTTGCTTGAGGAGGTGGAGGGACATTTGCTGTTGTACGCATTTGTTGAGTCTGGTTCTGCATTGCCGCTGCTGCTAATGAACGAGCAATATCTGGGTTCTGACGCATAATGTCATCAATGTTTGGAATAGGCGCCTTACGAGTCATTTGATTGGTCAAGTGAACCATGTAGATCATCATACACGCACGCATTGGAATCTTGACTAATGGATGCATCTTCAAGTTTTCACCATATTGGTCGTATAACTCTTCAAAGTCATCTTCTAAATCTACCACATTCATTTGAGCAGATTCTGAAAGACCATCTAATTGAAGACCAAACGCTTTGAGTAGAGTGACATGTTTGGAACCGTATTCCAATCCACTCATAGCAGTTACAAACCATTCAGAGAACTGCTTGATGGTTGCATCCATGGACTTTTCACGCTTGATGAACTCTAGTTCCAACTTCATCTCCTCCAAAGGAGAATCCATTGTGAAACGCTTTCTCATCGGAACTCCCATCTTGGACAGACGCTCAAACTTACGAAGAACCTCGTACTTCTCCTTCATCAAAGACTCTTCAGAGACCTTGCGAGGAGTTACCGAAGGAGCATACGGTTCAGCATTAAAGTTCATGGTTCCTCCGAGTTGAATCGGTCCTGTATCCTCAGAAGACGGCACCAACTTTGGAGCAGGGGGTGGGGCGGGAATGTCATCAAATGACAATGTGGGAAGATCCACTGTTTCTAAATTAGCGATACCTGCAGATTGTGGATTCACGAGTAGGTCGATGTCCATGCTTATAAATCACTTGGACGTGCTTCTTAAAGTTAGAACGCGTTAACCTAAAAAATGACCCTTTTACATCCTACACCTCTTCATACCTACTTCAATGTGTAACTCATCTTTCCTTTCCTTGAGATACTCGATGTACATCTCACACCATATGTACTCGTGGTCTTTTGTGCTACGATCAAGTGCTCTCATAAATTCTATTGTGCTTTTCACTTCTCTATCAAGATCCTCTTCATCCATTCTATACACCTGATGCTTCATTTGTAGCATCTTTTCCATCATCTCTTCACTTTTGGCATCTTCATTTTTGACATCTTCTTTTTTCCACTCAATTTTTACATACTCCCAAAGGTCTTTTGATTTCCAAATACGAAGTCTATAGTTAATCTCAGTCTCAGTACGTCTTTTTTTAATGAATCGGTCCATGTTGCTCACTACCACTCATTTTCTTAAAAAAATCAAATCCATTTTGGACGTTTCGGAGGACGGCATTTACTTGGTTTCGTGTTCTAATACCCAAAGACCTTGTAAGAATGAATCTGCTAAATCGTCCTTCTTCGGATGGGAAGCAAAATGCGCCTGATTCGCCACCGGAACTAGAGCGTATGCATGCGCTATGCCTGTCTTTTTGCGGCCTTTATAACTTGCGGTTGAATCTTCCACAGTCACAATGTTTGACAGCTTGTGAGTTGCCGACACGCCCGTACACCGAAATCCACGGCAAGAAAAATACATCTGAAGCATCGCTTGAACCCCAAACATCCTTCGGTCCATTTGATTCTCAAAGGCAACGACATCCGCTCCCTTCCACGAAGTCCGAGCATCCAAACTCTTGATGATCGCAGGTGCCAAATCTAAGACAGATCCTTGAATCGCCGAAGAGACACACTTCTTCCATGTATTCTGTTTGTGGTGATTGTAAAGCAACTTCGCTAAATCTGTTTTTTTAGTTGCAGTCGTTTCCAATCCTTCTTCTTCAATTCGTTCATGAAGTTGATTGGGAGTCATCTTATTGATTTCAGTTTTAGTCATGGGTTTCTTCTTGCGAGGACAATGCTTTGCACAACTGAACAAACCATTACTTGCGTGTTCATAGCGTGCTGCCGAAGAGCATTTATGACATCTAGGAGCGCCGACACCTGCCTGTTCTCCTAGTACATCAATGATATTCCAATCTACAATCGTTACATCGGTGCGAGATGTGCCTTCAAGGACGCAAAATGCAAGGTTTCTAATTCCTACGTCAAATGAAACTACTTTCATTGTTTACTTTAAGCGGTTGCCTTTAAAAGAGAAATCAAAACGTTCTTAGAATCTCCCTTTCCAAATGGAATTCCACGTGTGGTTAAGAGTTCTTGAAGTTCCTTCTTAGTCTTGGATTCAAGTCCATCTGTATCCAGTGCTTCTGGGGGTCCAGAAACTACATCTTGTGTTACAGAGACTCGGTCATCTTCCTCTTCCTCTTCCACCTTCTGAACTGTTTCAGTGGGTTCTGGAATCGTAGCAAGTTCAATCTGAGGTTGAGGAATGGATGCCATCAATGTCTGGTTTAGATCACTAATAACAAGGGCAATTGCGTTCATGTTCTGGAACATACGTGTTTGTTGCCAGTAGATCCAACCAACCATACAGGCGAGGACGAGAACCATTGAAGCAAGTAGTGCGATCGATGCATGAAGAAACTCCATTTATACGAAGGCGGGGAAAGGTTGTGGCTCCTTAAACGAAGTCATCCTCTTCTAATTGTTGTAATTGACGACGAGGACATACAAAGTTTCCAATTAAGACTCCTACTGTACAAGTAAAAAGTGTTACAAAAATTGAAACAGCTAGTATAACATCTTCATCCATTCAGTTTATATCGTAGTCTTAAAGTAAATGGGTCATAAAATTAGAAAATTACGTGGAGGTGAAATGGGATTAGTTGAGAGTGCTGCGTTAGTAGGTACAGGAGCCTACCTTGCTCGTCAAAATCCCAATGCAGATGTTGTGGGAGTTGTTGGAACTGCTGCAAGGTATTTTGGATACTTTCTTCTAGGATTGTTTCTTTTTTTCCTTGTGTTTTTCATTCTTGTCATGATCTTTGCAAAACCCTCTCAACCACCTCCAGAGAATACAACAAACTCAGCATCTGGAAAGTAATCTTGTCTTTTCATAAATGGCACCAAAGAAAGGAGGAGCATTTATTGAAACGATGGTTGCATCTGGAATCGGTGCCTACGCTGCGAAGAATTCTTCGTCAATGAAGGGACTTTTGTGGACACTTCTCAAGTATGTCGTGGTCATCGTGGTGATTTCATTCGTCTTGTTCTTCGTCTTGAAGATGATGTCCACTGAGAATTTTGTTCCAATCACACCTTCGGATAAAGGAGATAAGAAGGTAGAAACACCTGCTGGAAATGTCATTCTCCATTAATAACAGTTCTTGTAAGGACGGCATGAAGCCTTTTGTGTGAATCCCATACGTCTACACGGTGTCTTTTTACAATACTTCTTAGACATCAACCTACGAGTCTTACGTCTACCTCCACTAGGATTTTCAGTCACAATTTCAGAAGCAAACTTTTCAAATTTCTTTTTCAACTCTAACGCTTCTGGTTTGAATTTGGCATATCTAGAATCTTGTTCAGTAATGTCTAGAATCTCATTAATTGCAGATTCAATCTTACCAATCGTTTCTAGTTTTACCTTTCCAAGTTTGGATAACTTAGTATCAAGATTCTTTATATTATCTTCCATTACTACTACTCTAGAAATCTTCGTCTAACCGAAGTTCTCCAGAGGACTGAACGCGTGAATACTCTGACACCTTCTTTTCAAAGAAGTTGGTTTTGCCTTCCAAACTAATCAAATCCATAAAATCAAACGGATTGTGTGTTCCATAAATCTTCTTACCACCTAACTGGACTGCAAGACGATCAGCAACAAACTCAATATAATCAGACATCATTTTTGAGTTCATTCCAATCAATGCACAAGGAAGAGACTCGCAAATGAACTCCTTTTCAAGAACAACAGCACTTGTAATGATCGATCGAATCTCTTCGACATCTGGTTTATTGGGAAGTGTATGGAACAATGCTACAGCAAACTGAGTGTGAAGTCCTTCATCGCGAGAAATCAACTCATTGCTGAAAGTCAATCCTGGCATAAGTCCACGCTTCTTCAACCAGAAAATCGCACAGAACGCGCCTGAGAAGAAGATCCCTTCCACACACGCAAACGCTGCTAATCGAGTTCCAAAACTCTTGTTCGCATTCATCCACTCCAGTGCCCAGTCTGCCTTCTCCTTAATGCAAGGAATGGTCTCAATTGCGTTGAATAACTTTGCCTTCTCCTCTTCGTTCTTGACGTAGGTATCAATCAGTAAAGAATAGGTCTCTGAATGAATACCTTCCATCGCATTTTGGAACGAATAAAAGAGTTTGACAACTTGCGAATCCACCTCGCCCTGAAATCGTCGCACAAGATTCTCCATGACAATTCCATCGGATCCTGCAAAGAATGCTAAGATATGTGTAACAAAATGCTTCTCATCTGCTGTCAACTTTGCCCAATCTGAATGGTCCTTTGAAAAATCAATCTCCTCAGGGGTCCAAAATACAGCGACACTTTGCTTATACATCTTATACAGGTGCTGCTCTGACGACTGGATAGGAAAAAGTGTATACGACATCTGTATATATATGGGAGAAAACACTTAAACCTTTGTCTTGCTACAAGACAATGAGTACTATCAATGTACAGAACTTATTGTCTAACGTCTTTCACCCAACCTATGTCTATGACACTGTAAACCGTGTGTTTAAAACCAACCTAGAACTTATCAATGTTGATACTATCTCAGCAAATAAGGTCTCATCCTTCTTTGCATCCATCGGGGATTCACAGTGTAACGTATATGTAGGAATCGGTTCGGGGAATGCATATTCAACTATGGTATCAAGTAGTAACTCGAACACAACTTTTGTAGGTCCAGGAGCAGGTAATACAACTTCAAATGTAAGAAATAGTGTATTTATTGGATACAACGCAGGTCAGAATTCAACCGGAGGAAGTTCAAATACTATTGCGATTGGAACAAGTACAGATGGAGATGGAACAAAAAACATCTACATTGGTGCAAATACAGGTGTATCCAATTCAATTGGATCTAACAACATCTTCATTGGACATGATATCACAGTCACGAATTTCACAAATAATACCAATCAATTCTTACTTGGACCCTTGGTTAAAACAGGTGGATATACCTCGAATTTAGATTCAAATTATTTGTTAGGAGGAAGTCTGACTAATAACTGTCTTGGAATCAACTTATCGAATCCAACCTATACACTCGATGTCAATGGATACGCTCGTATTGGAACCAATCAAATAGGAGGTCTTGGAATCAATACAAATCCACTCGACTATACACTGAATGTGAACGGAGATATGCGAGTTTCTGATGGTTATGGAACCATGACCTTTACACATGATTCAAATAGCAATTCAGTCACTACAATTACTCCTGCACTTTCAACTAAGACTGCGACTCTTCAAGTGAACGATGGGTTCTTTTCAGTGAGTGGAACTACTGGAACTGTAGGTGCTGGTTCAACATCCAATATTGGTGTATGGAAAAAAGGAATAACAATGATTTCAGTACAAGATATTTCAAATTATTCAAACTTTGGATCCAGACTTGCAATGGTTACTTTAAGCAATACTACTTATATAGTCACCTCTATGTCATCAATTAATTCAAATTTAACTATTTCAAATGATAGTACTAGTAACATTATTCTTTCAAATAGCGGAGGTGTAGGTCGTAGTTATACCTATTCCATTACGTACTTTCCATTACCTTAAGTTTTTCAACAATTTTGCGAATAGACACAGACGATACCCCTGACGCTTCAGAGACTCGTGTGATTTGTCCACCTAGAATCGATGAAACCACGCCTGCTACAATCGTCTTAGGAGTATGTTCCATTTCAGGGAGTGTATGGAGTTTCAATACAATTGCGTCACGATCTGTATCGGATAAGTCCATGTCTGAACAAATACGTTCTGCTATACCTAGTTGAGTATTTAAGACATTTGAACCATCATTTGTAAATCGCATCAGTGCTTTGCAAAGTGCACGAATGGATACGTGGAACAGATTTGCTACTTCTTCATGGGTTCGTGTTGCATCATGTTGACGACAGACTGTAAAGATTGCTGCTGCCATGAGAGCACGGCGTGTTTCTCCACGTGTCTTTTGAGCATCTTCTACTTGTTTGAACAGTGCGCATCCATCCAGAATAATTGCTTTAGGAAGTCCAGCACGTAACGCAGAGGATTGAATCGCATCAAAGATACCCATCCATGATCTCTCTCCGTGATTTGAGAATGACCATGATGACAGTTTTGCAATAGTTTTTCCTTCTTCAGATTGTTGTCCTCCTCGTCTCCTCATCATCATGGATCCGTAAGAGGAATCAGGAAGGAGTTCGCTCGTGATCGTCCCTGTTCTGGAAGGGTCGTCTTCAGTATTGCCGTAGACTCTCCATTCGGCTCCTTCATCAATACATGCTCCCAGAATCGTCCCACAGCACTTGCACACGCGTTCACCGTCATCCACAACCACCTCATGCTCGCAGTTCATATACCTCTCTTTCGTTAGAACTTACACTGTCCATTTTATCTCATAGTACCTAAGGTTGAAGGATCGTAGACTTGTGGTCGATAATTGGTTAACAAAGGTGGGCGATGTTGAGACAACTTACCACCTGCTGTCTTCATCCATGAAATCAATAAATATTTATCATCAATGACCCACACCATGTATCCACCTTGTGAAAGGGTATTCATGATGTATTCACGCGCTTCTGACATTTGGAACAGAGGATATCCAAATACATACGCCGGAATTTCAAAGACAATGTAGGGGGCATTCGGTGAATGGGTTGCTTGTTTACGGATTTGTCCGTAGAGTTGTGAAAGCACAGGTCTCATGGCTCGCATGCGTTTTTCTTTTCTATCTTCTTGCTCTTCCCATACTTCACGCGCTTTAAGCATACTTACCTTCTCTATACAAGAATGTTTCGCTCAATTGCCCTCGGTGGTGGAGGAGTCCGTGGAGGTCTCATGATTGGCGGTTTGTCTGTCTTAGAAAAATATCAACCTCTTGAGTTTCCAGACGGTATTTACGGATGTTCAGCAGGCGCTCTTCTTGCTACAGCACTTGCCTATAAAATCCCTCTTTCTGCAATTCAACATATGTTTGAAACTGAATTCAATTTATCCACGATTCTTCCATCCATTAACTTGACATCCATTTCAAGTTTCACTCAAGAGAAAGGGTTATTCTCGATGGATGCCTTCACAAATACAGTTCTCAAAGCATTTGATAGTCAAGGAATTGACCTACGAAATGCTGTGATTGGAGACAGTCCACAAAAACTCTTTATTTTGGCTTCTAATTTGACTACACGACGAAGTACATGGTTAACGGGTTCCGTTCCAATCTTGGATGCTCTACGCTGTTCATCGTGTCTTCCTTTTATCTTTCATCCTCAACTCTTGTATAACAATCTTTACATCGACGGTGGATTTCACACACACGCAATGCATGAAGTAGTTCCAGCAGACTGCCTTGTGTTTCACATTAGTCGTTCTGAACTCGCAATTCCTCCAGAACGATTGAAGAAAATGACACTTGGAGAATACTCAGCAACATTGTATGAATCGTTTCGTTCCAAACCATTACGAGACAATGTAGTCTGTTTCAAGAATGATACGATCTCACTCATGCAAGAATTAACACCTGAACAGAAGAAACTACTCTTTACTCAAGGAGTTGAACAGGCTTCACGCTTCTTTTCCAAACGTTTCCCTGAGAAACTGAGTTAGTCCTTCTTGTGTAGGAACCCCTGAATAGGTATACAAATCGGTTGAGGTTTCAAGTTTGATGGTCGGGTATGCGTCTACTTGGTAGAGATCAGTTGTTGAGCGATCCTTGTCCGCATTCACACGAATAAATGAAACCGTTGTGTTTCCGAACGTAGTAGGTCCTGCTTCTAATTTCTCCCATTCTGGCATTGCTTTTTGACAATGTCCACACCAGTCTGTGTGAAAGAAGTAAAGATTTGCCTTATCTTTTGGAACTTGACGTTTAGGTTTCAAGACAGGTTTCCACAAACGCCATAACACGTAGAGTAAAAGAGTAAACGCGAGAACTGTGATGAGGGTCTGCATTACTTGAGAACACGAGAAATTCTACGTTGCGTTTCAAACCAACGACGATAGGCTTCTTGTGGAGTAACACCCTCTTTAATTTGGATCCACGCAACATCGGTAGTCATACGTTCAGGTTCAAAGGGACGAGAATGAATCTGAATCCAGTTTCCGTTATACCTCACAAGAAAAACGGACGTTGATTCCATTATTTTCTTTAAGGCAGGTAATTGGTAAATGGAAGTCATCCTCCGGGGGATTGTAGCAGTAGGTGCTAATTATATAGTTCACTATGGTGCTGCTAGGATTTATGATGCATTTTGTGTTCCGCATAATTTATCTGAAGTAGTCCGTACACTCTTTACAACCTCAAGTCCAATTTGTGTGGTTTCTTTGGGAACGATGCAGATGACGCAGAATAACTATGGAACGCTATTGACGACTACACTTGCATCACATTTAGTTCAGGCATTGAAAGTTTAAACACGTGGGAATCCAACTAGGTTGGCACCGATACCGAAACCGGCACCTGTGCGAGCAGACGCTCCAACGCTAGGGGCATAAATATCTAGGATTGCGAAGGTGGCAGTGGCAACGAGGGCAATCATTGCAACTTCAGCAACCTTGAGGGTCTTTCCAGGGAGAACGAACGCGGCAATTGCAACTGCAGTTCCTTCAAGGAGATATTTTATCAATCTTGTAATCAAATCCGCAATATCAACTCCGGCAGAGGGTGTGGGCTTGGGCTTAGAATCCATTTGTTTGGTTCTTAGTCAGGAAGAATTTTTATGAGATTAGCTTGTGAACTTTTTCATATTGAACCAAATAAATAAGGGTTCGTGAGACATTAAATATCTCAGCCAACTTGACTTGAGAAAAGCGATTAGGGTTCTCTCTAATAATTTTTACATCTGTTTCACTTAACTTGAGTCTTGGTTGAGATGCTCTGTTTTTAGAATTTGATTCCACAGACATAACCCGTCCAACGCACCATTTATTTCCAATCGCTGATGTTGATATTTTCTGTCTCGTTTCATCACTTAAAGACTTACCTTTCTGAGCGTCACTCATTCTCTGTTTTGTTTCCTGTTTTGTCGCATAAGTATATGGGCGACCACGTCCACATAATGTTTGGTTATATCCACCCTGCCATACATATGATTCATACTGTTCTGCATAATAACATTCCATATTATCTATGGACTCGATTGGAACTATACATAGAGTTTCAACATTAAACGCATCTTCGCCATATTTATTAATTGCGTATCCTAACATTGTTCGTGCTTCATTTCTTTTTGCCTTATATACATGTTGTTTCCACCTTTTCATTGGATCATGTAACGTTTTTCCAATATAAGACTTACCGTTCTCTCTGCAAAATATTCTATAAATATAACCCATATTGGCTTATAATATAAAGCTAAATTAGTTTAAATGATTATATATTTTAGACTGAACCTCCATAATATGTTTTATATGAAACGACTGTAACACCTACAACCCAAACTGCCCACCAAGGAACGTAAAGTGAGATATACTGGAGAATCAAGAAGAAAAGAATAGCATGGACGGCTGCTGCGGTCATAATGCTTGCACCAGGAGGCAACGTAATTAAGAATCCAGGAACGAGAAGGAAGAACAAATATGCGGTCGTGAAGATATCATACATTTATATTCTATTGCGTTAAAATAATGGAGAATGAATGGATGAATATGTTTGTTGTTGGCCCAGCGCCAAACCATGCTGTATTCATGAAGCCTGAATATAGGGAACCTGTAAAGACTAAACTAGAACAATATTATCCTGAACTATTTCCTAATCTTGAAATTCTAGTCAAAAAAGATAAGGGAACACTATTCAAAAGTGATAAAACACTTATACATTTTGAAAATCATATTCATGATGGTAAAGATATTGATCTAGAGTTTTATCATTGGTTTCCTGAAAAGGGTAAATGGATGCACTATTACGAGGTTCTTCAGGAGACAGGAGAGGAGAGATACTATTCAGGAGATCCTATTGAAATAGATGTTATAGCTGTTTTAATTGATGTGTATGAATCAAAAAAAGTTCCAGAATCATTAGAGACTTTAACTCTAAAACGTTCAGAGATTGGATGGAATGATCCAATCACTTTTGATCCTATTCGTTCAGGTGATGAAATCATACGAATCAATAAGGACAATCGGTTCATCTTTCAAAAGAAAGCCCTTGAAAGATCATGGCTTGGAAAAGAAAAGAAAAATCCATTAACAAATCAAACTCCTCAGCAAATAGAGAAGTTTACCGCAAACGTCACTGAAGATGCAGGTGCTGAACCAATGAGTGGAGGTCGTAGAAAGCGTCGTCGCAAAACACTGCGGAGAAAGAACTTAAGGTCAAGTCGCAAGAATAAGTAAATGCCCCTGACAGAACTTCCAAAGGCAGATGAGAATGGTCCAATTGATTACTTGGACGAAGACCCAGAGATTCCTACACAGAAATATTGCGTTGTCTCCTTCATCAGTCCTGAGAAGGTGATTAAGCAGAAACAGGAGTTTATGTTTGAAAAGTTCATAGAGTGGATGGATTACGAGTGGAAGGTCAAGGGACTTGAAAACTTCATGGCCTTTTTGTCCAAGAAGTATTCCGTCAAGATTGATGATCTTTTGAAGGATGCTCAGGAGTATGTGAATGTGCGTAAGGAAGAGGTTAAGAAGACTGATATCCACGAGCAATACCAAATCTTTTTGCTCAAGAACGAGAAGGATCTTCAGGAGATGTATGATAACAAGGTTGAGTTCAGGACCAACATGCGTGGTGTTAAGGTTCGTCGTTCATTTGCAACCGTCGAGGAAACTCAGATGTTTGCAAAGGTGCTTCAGCGTCGTTATCCAAAGGACAACTTGTATATCGGTAAGGTTGGCGCTTGGTTGCCTTGGGATCCATCGGAACATTTGATGCCTGAGGTTGAGTATGCTGAGAAGGAGTTGAATGAGTTGATGAGAAAATACAAGGAGAACGAGTCCAATAAGGAGATGTTCTTTGCTGAGCAACGTGAGGAATCCATTCGTAAGCAAAAGGAGGAGAATGAACAACGAAAGAAGCAGAACGCATTAGAGAAGAAGACACTAGAGGATGGTCTAGCAGATGCTTCTAAACCAATTCACCCAAGCGAAGGTGCATTGAGGGATTAATGACGACGACTCTTAGATCGTGATTTCTTACCACCACGACGACGTGTCTTACGACGTCCACCAATCTTGGTATTAACAAGACCAGCAACAAGTGCGTCAACATCAAAGTCATCATCCACAATTCCTTGAGATTGTGATTCTTCTTGTTTGAGTTCAGTTGCAACGGGTGCTTTAGCT
>Ga0214921_10006880_pt1 | contig 15355 bp, 9 predicted proteins | sample LL1505_MetaG_FD_177992 | JGI IMG/M metagenome (GOLD analysis project Ga0214921, IMG submission 177992) | Freshwater microbial communities from Lake Lanier, Atlanta, Georgia, United States - LL-1505 | ecosystem: Environmental > Aquatic > Freshwater > Lake | place: USA: Georgia | collected 2015-05-28
TTGTTAATAGTGCTAGCATCAATAGCTGCTTCTGGAACTCCCCAGATAATTGAAAAAGGCCAGGTAACTAAATTTAGGGCGCCGTAAATCCAATGACTAGAATCGCCACCATTTCCAGAGGCTAAATAAAAATTTCCAAAACCAGGCAATATATTTAGAGCACCAGCAGTTCCGGGGTTTGCAACTGGGTCGTCATTGTCACGCACTCCTAAATTTTGTAATTCACGCCATTGGTTTTTTTCTTGGTTAGTAAGGTGCGTGCATGAAGTTGCCACAAGCATTACGAGGCAAAGTAGTTTAATTTTTATATTTGAGTTATTTGGTAAGTTATATAGTGATTTTTTCATAATGATAATTGATTGGTTTTGCGACTTTTTTTAAGTAAAAACCAGCGTTTTAGCCACAACAAAACATCAACAAGATTATGAAAGTAAATTACCGATGAGGGGAAATTTGACGAGTCAAAACGTTTGTGATGAAAACACTGACTGAGCCTTTAAATAAAGGATGGGGCAAAAAATATTAAAAATATAAAAAAGGCAATATTTTTTTATAAAAGTGTTTGCTGATTGTCCCTTAAGACACAATAGACGTCACCCTGAGCTTGTCGAAGGGTGATTTAAGGCTTCGATCTAACAATCACCCTTCGACAAGCTCAGGGTGACATCGAGTTTTTTTGTGAATCAAGGGATAATTACCAAGTGTTTCAATTTTTTAAAATCATAGGACGGGCGATTTTACTATTGTTATTTTTATTAGATCATTTGGTTTGTTGTAATGGCAATGCTCGAAATTTAAGACACTTTCTACTTTCCAAAACTACTTCTAAAAAAATTTTTGTGCTTGAGAAATTTGACAAAAAAATTGGTTATGGAGCGGTGATTTGTTTTGTTGAAACGAACAAAAATCTAGATACGCTTACCTTTCAAAAAATTTAGAATTACAAAAATTTCTAAGAAAAACTTGATTTGCAACAGCGTCGTAATGTTAATTTTAAACACTAAAAAATATGCGGAACCAAGTTCACTTATTGAAATCACAAAGATTCTTACCCCTTTTTATCACACAGTTTTTAGGGGCATTCAACGACAATGTTTTCAAAAATGCTTTTCTGATTTGGTTTACTTATGATGTGGCGCAGAAGCTAAACATGGATGCGCAAATTATGGTTACGGTTGCTTCTGGCTTATTTATTTTGCCATTCTTTCTCTTTTCTGCTCTTGCGGGTCAACTTGCCGATAAATATGAAAAATCAAAATTAGTTCAGATCATAAAAATCGCTGAAATTTTGATTATGGTTTTTTCTTGCATCGGATTTTACTTTGAAAATATTCGTTTGCTTCTGGCTCTGATATTTTTGATGGGGGTTCATTCCACATTTTTTGGCCCTATTAAATATAGCCTTCTTCCCGAACATCTCAAAGATAGTGAGTTAGTGAGTGGTAATGCTTTAATTGAAGGCGGAACTTTTCTCGCTATATTACTCGGAACAATAATCGGCGGTATTACAATTCGCATCGAAAATGGTATCGAAATTATTTCAATAGCAGTGGTATTTTTTGCGGTTATTGGATGGTTGAGTAGTCGCTTTATTCCTAAAGCTTCAGTGGGTGATCAAAATCTTAAAATCAGTTTTAACATCCTATCGCAAACTTGGAAAATCATTAATTATGCCAAAAAAGAAAATACGGTTTGGCTCTCGATAATAGGCATTTCATGGTTCTGGTTTATTGGCGTTACCTTCTTATCACAATTTCCAATCTATACTAAAAACATCATTAGTGGTGATGAATATATCGTTACTTTATTCCTCTCAATTTTCTCAATCGGAATTGGGATTGGATCGGTGATGTGCAATAAACTTCTTAAAGGAAAAATTGATGGACGTCTTGTACCATTTGGTTCAATCGGAATCACAATTGGTATAATTATTTTTTGTGCTGCGAGTTATTTTTATAATTCATCGATAACTCCAGATCATTTGTTCGGCTTAAAAGAGTTTTTAGCGGTCAATATTTATAGCTGGTTCATCATCTTGGGATTACTTACAATCGCGGTATTTTCCGGCATCTATATTGTTCCACTTTATGCTATAATGCAGCATCGTTCTGAGGGAAAATATCTATCACGCATAATTGCTGCCAACAATGTTTTAAACGCCTTATTCATGGTTATTTCAAGTATTAGCGTAGTCGCTTTATTTAAGATGAATTTTAGTCTTTTGCAAATTTTTCTCCTAGTTGGAGTCATCAATATTTTTGTTTTTTTCACCATTAAAAAAATCGTTAAAAGGAGGCTTAAAAATGCTTAAAAACTTACTCAAAAAATTTCTTACCAAACTTTATAAAATTGAAATTAAAGGTTTGGAGAATTATGAAAAAGCTGGAAATCGAGTTTTAATCGTTGCCAATCACCTTTCATTTTTAGACGCGATTTTGCTCGCAGTTTTTCTCCCAGAAAAACCAATGTTTGCTGTTAATACTTTTGTCGCTGGCAAATGGTGGATGAAACCATTCTTGGCTTTGGCGGATACTTACGCTCTTGACCCAGCCAATCCGATGGCAACCAAAAGCCTGATCAACGAAATTAAAAAAAATAAAAAGTGCATCATATTTCCTGAAGGAAGAATAACTGTTACTGGTTCTTTGATGAAAATCTATGAAGGTCCGGGAATGATCGCGGATAAAACGGATGCCATGATTTTGCCGGTTCGACTTGATGGCGCGCAGTACACGCCTTTTTCACGTTTAAAAGGTAGAGTAAAAATTCATCTATTTCCAAAAATCACTCTGACAATTTTAAAACCGGTAAAGTTTGAAGTCGAAAAAGAAATCACCGGAAGAGCCAGACGCGCAGCTAATTCCGATAAGCTTTACGACATTATGACAGATATGTTATTTGAAAGCTCTGACTACAAAAAAACTTTATTTGAATCACTTCTCGATGCTCGTAAAATTCACGGAGGAAATCATTCAATTATTATTGATGTTGAGCGCAAAGCGTTAACTTATAGTCAGTTGATTGCACGTTGCTTAATACTTGGAAAGCAGATTTCCAAAGATACGAAGCACGGTGAATATGTTGGTTTCATGTTACCTAATATGGTTTCGAGTATTGTTACATTTTTTGCGATGCAAGCTTTTGGAAGAGTGCCGGCGATGTTAAATTTTTCTACGGGTGGTCAAAATTTTATCGCGGCTTGCAATGTAGCAAAAATCAGAACTATTTACACCTCAAAAAGATTTGTTGATGGCGCGAAGCTAAATCATTTAGTCGAACTAGCTAAGAAAGAGGGAATCAAGATTTCTTACTTAGAAGATTTAAGAGATAAAATAACTCTCATCGATAAGATTTCCGGACTTGTAAAATCAAAGTTCGTTGGCTGTAGTTTTAAAAAAATTAACACCTCTACATCAAATGATCCGGCGATAATTCTATTTACATCTGGTTCTGAAGGAACTCCGAAAGGGGTGGTTTTGAGTCATAAAAATATTCAGGCGAATCGTTTCCAACTTGCCTCAAGAGTTGATTTTGGAAGTAAAGATGTGGTGTTTAATGCTTTACCAATTTTTCATTCATTTGGTTTAACGGGCGGAACTTTATTGCCGATTTTAGCTGGCATAAAAACTTTCTTTTATCCATCTCCGCTTCATTATCGCATCGTGCCAGAGTTGGTTTATGATACTAATGCCACCATCATGTTTGGAACAAATACTTTCCTTTCCAACTATGCCCGCTTTGCACACGCCTATGATTTTTACAGCCTGCGTTATGTATTTGCCGGAGCGGAAAAATTAGATGAAGAAACAAGAAGAGTTTGGTCAGAAAAATTTGGTGTCAGAATTTTTGAAGGCTATGGCGCAACCGAAACTTCTCCAGCTTTATCAACCAATACACCGATGCATAACAAACCGGGAACTGTTGGACGTTTAATGCCCGGTATAAAATTTCAACTCGAAGAAATTGCAGGAATTAGCGATGGGAAAAAATTATTGGTTAGCGGGCCAAATGTGATGAAAGGTTATTTGTTGGCATCAAATCCGGGCGTTATAACGCCGCCGCAAGATGGTTGGTACGACACTGGCGATATTGTGGCGATTGACGATAAAGGTTTTATCTCGATCAAAGGTCGCGCCAAACGCTTTGCTAAAATTGCTGGTGAAATGGTCTCACTCACCGCAACCGAGATTAACATTGCCAAAATCGATCCAAAATCAGCGCATGCAATCGTTGCGATTCTCGATCCTAAAAAAGGCGAGCAATTAATTTTAATGACCACCAGCCAAACCTTAAAACGCGCTGATATTTCAGCTTACTTCAGAGAAAATCAAATCACTGAATTGTCGGTTCCAAAAGAAATAATAGTGGTGGAAAATCTGCCTTTGCTTGGAACTGGGAAGATTGATTATGTGAAAGTAAAAGAACTACACGCTGTTGCGTAAATCAAATTTTTCTAAGAAATTTTTGTGATTCTAAATTTTTTGAAAGGTAAGCGTATCCGAGTAAATATTGAGCAAAGTAGCTTTGGCGATAAGACTGAAAAAATGTCACTAAAGCCCTTTAGAAGAGTTTGTGATACAGTGTTTCAACAACTCATTAAAACTGCGAAGCATTGTTTCTGTAAATTCCTTTGAATCTTTACATTCCTCTATTTTATCTCCCACAACTACATCGCAGTTAAAAGGCACAAACAAAGCCTCTCCACGAGGTAAAGCTTTACCAAGGCCGTGCATAACAACAGGAATAATTTCTGTGTCAGTTCGATCTTTTGTTAGATAAAAAATACCTTTCTTGATTTTGCCAATTTGTTCAGGATTTCCTCTGCTACCTTCAGGAAAAATTATCAAAATATCTCCGTTATCCAGAGCTTTGTTGCAGCCACTAAAAAGATTTTCCAGATCTTTGCTGCCACTTCTATCCAAAGGAATTATGCCGATGATTTTTTGTGAAAACCACGATCTAAATTTTCCTGATAAAAAATAATCTGCCGCTGCAACGGGTCTTATTTTATGAATTTGTGAAAGTGGATAAAGGCTCATCAATACCATCGTGTCGAGATGGCTATTATGATTCGCAGCGATGATTGCCGGACCTTTTTTTGGAAGCTTTTCGCGGCCACGAATATTTAGCCCCAATATTACAAAAGTCAGAGGTTTGACAATAAGTGCAAAAAATAAAATTTTTAAAACTCTTTCCATATCTAATAAGAAAAATAATAAATCATGTGAAAGAAAAGCGGAGCTGTGTAAATCAGGCTATCTATACGATCTAAAATTCCGCCATGCCCCGGTATCAAGTTACCACTATCTTTAATTTCAAGATCGCGTTTTACCGAAGAAATAACCACATCGCCAAAAAATCCAGAAATGCTAATTATGAAGCCAAATATCAGACCAAGTTCGAATGTTAATGGCGTTAACAATGGAGCGGCAAAACCAGAGCAAATTGTGATTGTAATTACTGCGCCTAAAAAGCCTTCCCAAGTTTTATTCGGGCTAACTTTTGGAATTATTTTATTTTTACCAAATAACTTCCCCCAAATATATTGAGAAACATCGTTAAACTGAGTTATAAAAAGCAAAAATAAAACCAGTCCAACACTTGCTGCAGCGTTATTTTTAACTGACAGAGTTAGAAGATAAGCAATGTGGCTAATACAAAAAACCGTTAACATCAAAGCCCATTGAATAGTAGCCGCTGATTTTATGAAGCCTTTATTCTGACCAATTAAAACCATTCTGATTGGCAAAAATAAAAACATATAAACCGGAATGAAAATTATGAACATTCCATACCAGCCAATATAAACGAAGTAATATTGCACAGGTATTGCAAGATAAGCCCAAAATAAAACTCTGCGGTCAGCTTGTCTAAGAGATGCGATTGAACAAAATTCCTTCAAAGCTAAGAAGCTTAGAAAGCCAAAAAATATTACCGATGACTTTTTGCCCATGACTAACGCAGCAAAAATTAAGGCAATCATCCACCACCATGATTTTATGCGCTGCCTAAGATTTGAATAGTCGCGATTTGGGTTTTTTGCTTTTAGCGCAATACTGATTAATGATGCGGTAATCAAAAGTATCAGCACAAGTAGCATTGCCAGCAGCGAGTTGTGAGGAAGGTTATTCATAGTTTTTGTTTTCTAAAAAATTATAGGCCGCGATTGTTCTGCGGTAAATTGTAATCACAGAGCCAAAAATAATTATTAGCAACGCAACGAAAATAAAAAATCCGCTATGCTCAATGGTTGTCAATAAACAGGCAATTGTCATAACCGCCATTCTATGTTGTTTAGCCATTGGTCCAGCAAAGTTAGTGGGAGCTCCAATGCTTGTTGCTAAAGTTCTGATGTAAGCTGTCATCACAGCCATTAATGCAGCGCACCAACCAAGAACCTCGCACCAACTAACAAAATTTACAGCATAACCAGCTGCTATTAATATTAGAGAATCAGCAATGCGATCTGGAATGTCGTTGAATAATTCTCCGGATAAACTTTTCTTGCCGCCTTCAACAGCAACCATTCCGTCAAATAAATTACACAAGAGGCGCAACTGCATGAATATCGCGGCAGCTAGTGGAAAAAACCAATTTTGACTGGATGATGAAACTAAAAAAGTTGCAGCAAATGCGGAAAAAATAATGCTAAAAATTGATATTTGATTTGGAGTTATATCTTTCGCGCTTAAAAATGAGGCGAAATCTTTTGCAAGCTTTGTATCACGAACCTTCAGCGGTCTTCTATTATTTAAACTTGTCATGATTAATTTTTTCTAGTTTTGCAGTTACAAAAAAACAAAAGATGGTGGCAACAGATACGGGAGGAGCGATTGTATAAAAAATATTTTTGGTACCAACAAGAAAATGAATTATCGTCAGTGATGATGTTGTAATTAAAATTGTTGTAGCGGTAGGTAAAAAGAATCTGGTTGGAGACAAAGCCAAAAAATTAAAAATTTTCGTTACAGATTTTATCAAAAATATTGTAATAATAAAACTCGCCAACCCTTGGACTAAGGCGGATTTGATATTTTGATTAATAAAATAAGCCCAACCTCCCCAGAGCAGAAATGCAAAAAACGCGGACAATATGTTGAAAAGATATTTGGTTTTGTGGCTACTCATTTGTCTTAAGAAAATTATTAACACTATATCAACGCTTGGCAGATTTGGCGCTGTCGCGTAAATCAAGTTTTTCTAAAAAATTTAGAATTGCGAAAAGCTCGACGAAAAAGTTGATTTACGCGACAGCCTCTAACGATTTGATGGGCAGAACCAAAAGTAGAAATAATACCAAAACTACCTTCTGCTGTGATGAAAAATTACATCCAGTAAAACTACACTTAAATCAAGGAAATAGAAGTAATTCTAAGATCGGTGAAGAAATTTCCAATAAAGTAAAATGCCCTGAATTTGTTGCGATAAAGACCACGAATCAAATGCCATATATTCAAAACCCTTGACCCTTACAACTAAAAAATACCGATTTTTGGTTTTTGCCAGAATCGAGATTTTTAATCAGTTTTAGCTTATATTTCAAAAAAACTCCTTTTCTCAGTAGTTGGATTTTTAGTTACTAATTGTTCTTCTTTTTTGGGATTTGTTGGGTTTGTTGAAGGTGATTCGGCAGTTGGTTTTCTATCTGAAGTATTGGCTTTAGATTCTTCTTTTGTGGAATCTTTTGTTAATTCGGTCGAATTAGAAGTAGTGTGATAATTCTCCAATTTCTTACCTTCTTCATGGTTCTTAGCTAATATTGCATTAGGTAAATAATGTACTTTGGCTGCTTCGCTAAGAAGAGTTTGATTCCGATTTTCAGGTGTTATTTTGCTATCCATAAGATTTTGATCCTGAGTACCAGAAACCTTTTTATCATCTTGATTTTGAGTTGTTTTTCTATCTGAATTATTAGCCTTAGCTCCTTCTTCTGATTCCCTACCTTCTTCATCAGAATAAATATAATCTTCTTCTGATTCCCTACCTTCTTCATCAGAATAAATATAATCTTCTTCTATATCGAAAACAGTAGAGTTAGCTCCATTATCAAGAAGATAAATAACCATATCAACGTCGCCATTTTTTTGGGCAATTTGTAAAGCTGTTCTGCCTTTTTCGTCTTTAGATTCAATATTAACTCTTTGATATAAAAGAGTTTCCACTTCTTTAATTTTACGACGAGTTACCGAATTCAATAATTGCGAACCTGGATCAGGATCTAAAATGACTTGTCCTTCTTCTAAAGCTGTTCTGCCTTTTTCGTCTTTAGATTCAATATCAACTCCTTGATCTAAAAGAGTTTTTACTTCATTAAGTTTATAATGAGTTACCGAATTCAATAATTGCGAACCTGGATCAGGATCTAAAATGACTTGTCCTTCTTCTGTGGAATCTTTTGTTAATTCGGTCGAGCTAGAAGTAATGCAATAATCATTCAATTCATCACCTTCCTCGAGATAAGATAAATAAGATTTACGATCATGGTCAAGAACATCAGAGTCAGCTCCACTCTCCAAAAGCAGTCGACACATTTCAGGCTGCTTGCGAATCACAGAATAATGCAAAGCTGTTTGTCCAAAACTATCTATATTATCAATAAGAGCTCCATATTCTAAAAGAATAGCAACTGATGCTTTATCAGCAATTTCTACGGCAAGGTGTAAAAGTGTTTTGTTATGTGTAGATTTAAATTTAATATTAGGGTCATTAGGATTAGCTCCTTCTTCTAAAAGACTTCTAACCTTTTTATGGTTCTTAGTTCCTATTGCATGAATTAAAGAATCTACTTTGTTTGCTTTAAAATTAAGAGTTTGATCCACATCGCTAGATATTATTTTGTTATCCATTTTTTTATTAATAAAATTAGACGAATTTTTTAGATTTAAAATTTGTCGCATTTGCCACAGATTTTTTAAGCGTGAGCGATTTTTTTTAAACTAGATGACTAGTTTTTTTAGCTTAATTTTTGTTTTCAAACAAAAAATGCAAATCGATCTAATTAAAACAAGCTAAATATTTCTATCCCCAACTAAGCTTTGTCTTTTTGGTAAAAATTTGCTCAGAAAATGACGTTTTATCAAGTGATACAGCTTACATTTTCAGTCACAATTTTTCCTCAAAAATACTTTGCTTAATTGTAGATTATGAATGGTTATTTTGGTATGGAATATAGAATTTTGAAGGACTTTTAAAGTCTGTTTTTAATTCATCTTGGCGATAATTTCATCGGCAATTTTTTCAATTTGATGTTGATTTTTCCCTTCAACCATCACACGAATTAAATTTTCGGTTCCTGATTTGCGAACCAAAATCCGCCCATTTTCACCAAGTTCATTTGCTTTTTCTTTGATAAAATCTTGCACCGTTTTTTCTTCCAGAGGATTTTTCTTATTGGCATCAAATTTTATGTTTTTCAAAAGCTGCGGGAACAATTCAAACAAATTCAAAACTTCGCTCGCTGGTTTTTTATTTTCGCAAATCACCGACAAAACTTGAAGCGCCGCAATCAAGCCATCGCCCGTTGTGGAATAATCTGAAAGCACAATATGACCAGATTGTTCGCCGCCAAAATTGCAGCCGTTTTTTCGCATTTCTTCTAAAACGTAGCGATCGCCAACTTGGGCGCGAATTGTGGAAACGCCGATATAATTTAAATAATTTTCCAAAGCCAAATTCGACATTTGCGTAATTACAACCGTATCTTTTTTTAAATTTCCATCATCGTGAAGTTTTTCGGCGATCAGCGCAATCAACTTGTCGCCATCAATGGCGTTACCTTTTTCATCAACTATTAAAAGTCGGTCGGCGTCGCCATCGAGCGCAATTCCGATGTCGGCTTTGGTTTCTAAAACTTTTTTAGACAAAGCTTCGGGATGAGTTGAGCCGCATTTTTCATTGATATTAAAACCATCAGGATTGGTTCCGATTTCAATTACTTCGGCGCCAAGTTCCCAGAAAATTTTCGGCGCAATGTTGTAAGAAGCGCCATTGGCGCAATCGACGACGATTTTTAGATTGGTTAAAGTTTTATCTTTCGGGAAAGAATTTTTGACAAATTCGATATAACGATTGGAGGCGTCGTCAAGTCTTTTAACGCGGCCGAAATTTTTTGATTCAGCCAGATGCGGCGTGATGTCGCCTTCAATTAAACTTTCAATTTCGCGTTCTAATTTATCGCTTAATTTATGGCCGTCGCGGGTGAAAATTTTAATGCCATTATCATGATAAGGATTGTGCGAGGCGGAAATCATAATTCCAATATCGGCGCGGATCGAGCGCGTCAACATTGAAACCGCCGGAGTTGGAACGGGGCCAACCAAAAACACATCCATTCCAACGGCGGCCAAACCAGCGGTGAGGGCGGGTTCAATTACATAGCCCGAAAGGCGTGTGTCTTTGCCAATTACCACGCGATGACGATGATCACCATCAATAAATTTCGCCCCAATCGCCATTCCAACTTTAAGGGCAATTTCTGCAGTCATAGGAAATTTATTAGCCGTTCCGCGAATGCCGTCGGTGCCGAAATATTTACGAGTCATAGTTGGCGATTTATTGGGTTATCTGTTTTAAAATTAGGTCTAATTTTTCTTTGATTTCAGGGTCGATTTTGTTTTTAGGCATGCAATCAACCAGCTCGTGAAAATTATTTTTTGATGAGAAGCCTTTGGGAAAGCCAATTTTTTGATAAAAATCCATGAGAATTTCTTCAATTTTTATGCTTGCTTTGGTTTTTGACCAATATTCGCTTTTTTCATCTTTTAGGTCTTTTGGGGCAAATGAATTTTTTACAATTTCATCCATTGCATCTGAATAATTAACTTCGCCAAAAAACAGCATTGGAGCATCATCAAGGTTTTGAGCCCTTTTATTTTGCTCTCTTTTTGCAAACTCTTTTAGGGTTTCTGGGGAAAAAAAATAATTTTCGATTTCATATTTTTTCCATCGCGCTTGTTTCAGATTCTCAACTTCTGAATCACTGTCGTTTGCTGATTTATTGTCGCCATCAAGCAAAATAATTCCGTAAATTTTTCCGTCTGAAATAGTTTCTTTAATGGCTTTAAAATGCATTTTTGCTCCATTTGACTTCTTTTCTTTGTCTGCAAATTCATATCTAAAAACTTTATCGTCGTTGAGATATTCTTTTAGCTCGTGATTAAGTTTTGTGGCAAAAGCTTTCAAAATATCAAAGTCGGTTGAGCCTTCTATATAAAGAATAAAACGTGTTTTTTCGGCATAATAATAATCTTCGATTTTTATTACTTTCAAGGAATCGACCAATTGTTTTTTGGTGTTGCTGTCAATATTTTTTTGAGTTGAGTTTGGATAAAAAGCAATTACCTCGTCATGATTAATTGCCTCTTCCAAAACAATTTCAGAATGGCTGGCGGCAATAATTTGCGAGTTATTTTGCGAGCTTAATTCTTTAAGTAACTTGTAGACTTCTCTTTGTTTTAAAACCTCTAAATGGGCGTCTGGCTCATCAAGCAAAAGAATTGAATTTGGCTTAACCATTAAATAGCTAAGCAAAAGCAGCACTTGCTGCATTCCGCGACCAGAATTGGCAATTTCAAGTTTTGTTGGGTTTTTCTCTTTAAAATCTTTTGAGTAAAAAATTTCAATATCACCATTGCCTGCCATTTCTGGTTTATAAAGTTCCACGGCAAATAAATCTTTCATATTTTTAACCAACGAATCCCAATTTCTTTTTTTGTTTTGAATGAGGTCTGAATTGCTAAAAACTTCGGGATCAGAAATTCTGTAGCAAATATTGCGCAAAACCGAACCAGTTAAACCTTCGCCAATTCTGGCATCAATTGCTTCTTGATCGAGAAATCTTGATTCACTTGGCAGCAAGCCAGACATTGTTGGTAAAAAAGCGATATTGAGGCGATCAAATATTTCGGGTTTTTCTAAGATTTTATTATTTTTGCCTACTATTGCTTTAGCGTAAATCAGCTCTTCGCCGTGATGCTTTAGCTGAATTGCTAAATCAAAATCTTCTTCTTCAAAAAATAAGGTGACGTGAATTTCAATTAATGGCGTAACGGTTAATTCATGCCAAATGTTGCGAAGATCTTTTGTTGGCAGGGCAAAAATCTCTTTACGAGTTATTGCAATTCCTTTTCTTTCATCTTTTGAATCGGCACTTTTAGTTTTTTTCTGGCGGTTTTTTTCAAGAATTTTCTTTGTCGCCAAATGCCAAAGCGCGATTGCTTGAAGTAGCGTTGTTTTGCCCGTGTTATTTGAGCCGATTAAAACGGTAGATTTTCCAAGTGAAATTTCACCTGTATCTTTGAAAGATTTAAAATTTTTAACCGAAATATTTTTAATCATAATTTAGCTATTTGATTAAATTCCTTAATGTTTCAAGCGCCTTAGAAATGCCATTTTTATCAATTCCGCCACCCATCGCCAGATCTTTTTTGCCGCCACCGCCTTTGCCAGAAATTGCTTCCACAACGGGTACGATTAATTTTGTGGCGTCAAATTTTTCTTGCAGATTTTGGCTTGTTGCTACGCAAGCGGTGATTTTATCTTCTTTGATTGCGAAAAGGACGAAAATGCAGGAAATTTGGAAATCCTTTTTGGCTTTTATTTCATTAACAATCTCGCGCAAATCTTTGGCTTCAACATCTTCAAAAACGTGACTCACCAAAATTACATCGCCAATTTTTTCTGATTTTAAATTTTCTAAATTTGCCAAAAGCGTTTGTTTTTTCAGGCGTTCAATTTCTTTGTCTTTTTGTTTTAGAATTTCTTCGAGAATTTTGAGATCATTTTCCTTTACATCTTGTTGTTTTGTGCCGCCAAGTTGCAAAATTTCCTGATTTTTTTTAGCAATTTTTTCTTGAGTTTCGCGAATTGAATTTTTTAATTTTTCTTCTTGTTCGATTAAATATTCTTTTGCACCAAAACCGCTGCGAGCCTCAATTCTTCTGATTCCAGACGCAATTGATTTTTCGGAAATAATTTTAAAAATTTCAATTTCACCAGTATTTTTAACGTGAGTTCCGCCGCATAATTCAACCGAATTTCCCATTTTTACCACGCGAACTTCTGCGTCATATTTTTCACCAAATAAAGCTTCGGCACCGCTTTCGCGAGCTTTTTCCAAAGCCATTAAATTGGTATTTACGTTGTAAGTTTCTTCGATGTTTTGATTAACAATATTTTCAACTTTTTTGATTTCATCCAAAGTCATCGCGCGATTGAAATTGAAGTCGAAAGTGAAAGATTCGGCATCAACATTTGAGCCTTTTTGCGAAATGGAATTTCCCAAAACTTCTTTTAAAGCTTTGTGCATTAAATGCGTTGCCGAATGATTGGCGGCGCGGGCTTGACGCGTTTTTGGATTTACTTTTATTTCAACTTCGTCGCCAATTTTTAACTCGCCTTTGATGCTTGAAACGAAGTGAACGAATAAATTTCCGGCGAATTTTTTGGTTTCAGAAATTTCGGCAAAATTTTCGCCGCAAATAATTTTTCCGTCATCGCCTTTTTGTCCGCCCGAAGTGGCGTAGAATGTGGTTTGGTTGAGGATGATGATTTTAGGTTTTTTTGACCCCTCACCCCAACCCTCTCGCGCAAGGGGAGAGGGAGTTAAATCGAGTATTGCCAAAATTTTTGCCGAATTTTCTAAATTTTCGTAGCCCAAAAATTTGGTTTCGCCGAATTTTTCTTTCAAACCAAAAAAGATGTTTTCTTCTTTATTTTCGCCGCTTCCCGCCCAATTTTCTTTGCCGCGATTGCGCTGTTTTTCCATTTCGTGGTTAAATTCTTCTAAATCAACTTCGAGGTTTTTTTCTTTTAAAATATCTTGCGTGAGATCAAGCGGAAAGCCGAAAGTGTCGTAAAGTTTGAAGGCGGCGGCGCCAGAAAATTTCGATGTCACCCTGAGCTTGTCGAAGGGTGTTTCAGCAGATGTGCTTGAATCATGCTTCGACGAGCTCAGCATGACATTTAGTTCTTCATCTAAAAGCTTTAAACCTTTCTCCAAAGTTTCGCGGAATTTTTCTTCTTCGTTTTTTAGAGTTTCAATAATTATGTCGCGAGCGCGCGCCAATTCTGGATAAGCTGCGCCCATTTCGTTAATTAAAGCGTCAACTAATTTATACATTGCGGCATCGCGCACGCCAAGTTTGTGAAGTTGGCGCATGGCGCGGCGCATGATGCGGCGCAAAACATAACCGCGACCTTCATTGCTGGGTAAAATTCCGTCGGCGATTAAAAAACAAGATGATCTTAAATGATCGGCGATAATTTTTAATTCTGGTTTTGTGTTCATTGTTTTTGATCGAGTAATGTTGCTTTTAGTATGTATTTTATTTTTTACTCCTTACTCCCAACTTCCCACATCGTCATCCTGAACTTGTTTCAGGATCTATTCATATAAAACGCTTAGTTCGTTCTAGATCCTGAAACAAGTTCAGGATGACAGAAAAGAGAATGAGGGTTGGAACGCCTAATTCACTAAATGAATCGCAATTTCAAGCGCAGGTCTTTTGCCCATTAAATCTTCGAAAATTTTTAGCATTTTGGAGCGTAAAGATTTTTCGATTTCATTCATAATTTTAGATTCCTGCAATTTTTTGCGGGTTTTCTTTTTCTTTAGAAACTGTAAGCCAAAACCATCATTTAAATTTAATTCGCGGGCTTTGTGTTTTAAGAAAAACTGAATTTCTTTTTTTAGCATTTCTTCAGTTTCACGATCGCGTTTTAGGTCGTAAGAACCAACGCCAATAATTTTTGGGGAAGCGGCGAGGGTTAAAGAATCTGTAACCGCAATTGAAATTAGGATAATTCCAGCAAATTGTAGTTTTTTTCGTTCGCGAATAATATCGCCTTTTAAATCTAAAAGCTGTTTGCCATCAACTCCAATATAGCCCCATTTAACATTTCCGACAATTGAAGTTGCGGCTAAATCTTGGCTGTCAAATTTAACAACAGCGCCATTTTCAATTTGAATAACGCGAGGAACGCCACAATTTTTTGCAAGTTCGGCGTGGGTTTTAGTGTGAATAAATTCGCCATGAACAGGAATGGCAATTTTTGGTTGCGCCAGCGCATACATTTCGCGCAGTTCATCTTGCGAAGGATGGCCCGAAACGTGAACAAAATGATCTTTTTCGGTCATCACATCGATTTGTTTTTTGGCTAATTCGTCAAAAAGTTCGAAGATTTTTTTCTCATTTCCGGGAATGATTTTGGAAGAAAAAATCATCAAATCACCCTTGGTAAAGCGAATTGTCGGGTGATTGTCAGTGGCGATTTTGCGGGTTGCGGCGTTTGGTTCGCCTTGGCAACCCGTAGAAATTACGAGCAATTCTTTTTTGTCGTAAAATTTCATTTCGCG
>Ga0214921_10006882_pt1 | contig 15354 bp, 9 predicted proteins | sample LL1505_MetaG_FD_177992 | JGI IMG/M metagenome (GOLD analysis project Ga0214921, IMG submission 177992) | Freshwater microbial communities from Lake Lanier, Atlanta, Georgia, United States - LL-1505 | ecosystem: Environmental > Aquatic > Freshwater > Lake | place: USA: Georgia | collected 2015-05-28
TTTCTGCAATTAAGGATGAGGATAATATGCTGTTTGACGAAGAGAAAATTCTTCAAAAATTTATGCAGCGGTTTCCCCATATTGAGGTTTCTATTGAATTAAAATAGAGAAACCCCTGAAATAAATCCTTGGTAATCTAATTTAATAAGTCGCTCTAGACATTTTTTCTTTATCTTGCTGGTTGGTGTAATAGTTAAATGCATAAGTTAACTTTTTGAATTATCCTTAAACGGTTATAGGTGCTTTAACACCATAAATTAGGAATGCAATATAGATAGAAACCTATTGGTTTCTCTAGTTATCCGCATAAGCGTTTTTGGATTTTTACACCATTCAAAACCGGTTAAAGGATACTAATAATTATTATCGGCATATATGATTGTTTCAATACTGTGTGGCATATTATTTAATATTACATCTTCATCGCAGTATAAAAATATAAGTCCATTAGGTAAATTATCTAACTGTGATATCTTTGTATAGCAACAATATAACATACTAAGATTGATTGGTAAATTATCTAATTGTGAAATGGCATTACCACAACATCTTAATATTCTAAGACTGCTAGGTAAATAATCCAAACTAGCTAATTTATTATCATTACAAAATAATTCAATAAGTCCGGCAGGTAAATAGTCTAAAGCTGTTAAACAATTACCAGTACAATCTAAAAATATAAGGCTAGCAGGCAAATTATTTAAACTCGATAAATTATTATACTTACAATATATTTCTAATATACCATTTGACAAATTATCCAAATTGTTTAATAAACAATGATTACATTTTAACGTAGTTATTGTGTCAGGTAAATTATTTAGCCTAATATTTTGATTACCACTACAATCTAAATATATAAGATTTATAGGCAGACCTTCTAGATGTCTTAATTTATTATTAGAACAATTTAATTTTTTTAAATTTGTATATCCTGTTAAATCCGGCAATTTACATAATTTCATATTTGAAATATCTAATTCAGTAATGCTAGAATAATTCACTGTTTCCATTTGTATTATATAACCTATTACTTATCACCAATTACCAATTACCTAATATTCTGTTTCCTTTTATTCAATAAAAACAAACAAAAACAAAAACAACAAACAATAAACTAGCAAATATAGTATTTATATTTTTAAACTAAAGAATTTATCGTCTTAATATTCAATAATAAAATTTATTTTTTTTTATTATTTACAATGTATCCCTTAAACGATTATTGGCGTTTTAACGCCATAAATTAGGGATGCAATATAGGTGGATGTGGCTTCGCCACATGACCACCGCTATCCTTTAACCGTTTTGGATTTTTTAAAAATTCAAAACCAGTTAAAGGATATAAAAAAATATTATTATAATTATATATCGAGATATTTAAATATAATAGTGAAATAAAAAATGCCTGCAGTTGCTAGTAAGGAATTATCTGTATCTAAACCTGCACGTAAAGGTGCAAGAAAGACTAAGGGATGTGTATGTGGTGCCGTGCAACATCCTAGTTTCGGTTTGCCTAGTGAAGGTATTATGAAATGCTGTTCTAATTGCAAGACTAGTGATATGATTGCTTTATTTAAGAAACTTTGCCAATGTGGAAAATGCAGTCCAACTTATAATTTACCAGGTGAAAAAGTAGGTATTTGCTGTAAATCGTGTAAATTACCTCAAATGGTTAATATCAAGGATAAAAAATGCTTTTGTGGTAGAGTGGTTCCAATATTTGGATTAGATGGTGGAAAACCAACGCACTGTATTAAATGCAAGACTAGTGATATGATAGATTTAGTTAATCGTAATAAAATGTGCGAATGTGGTAAGGCCAGGGCTACTCTTAATTATCCAGGTGAGAATAAAGCTAAGCACTGTGATTCCTGTAAAAAAGATGGTATGATTAATGTAATTGATAAAAAATGTAAGTGCTGTAAAAGCCAACCGACTTTTGGTTTTGAAAATATAGGTAAGGCTGTATGTTGTAATGAATGTAAAGAGAACAACATGATAGATGTTCGTAATACTGGTAAAATGTGTATTAAATGTAAGAAAACGCGCGCTACATATGATATTGAAGGTGCTGAAAAAGCTAGATTTTGTCAAGCTTGTAAAGATGATTCTATGATAGATTTATGTCATACTGAGTGTAAAGGATATAATAATGAGTTATGTCCTTTTAATTATCGTGCAGATGATAAATATGATGGATATTGTTCTCAATGTTTTAAACGTGGATTTTCTAATGACCCTCGTGTTTTACAAATGAAACAAAAAACAAAAGAAATAAAAGTTCGTGATTTTATAAATACCCATTTTGAAGGTTTTATTCACGATAAACCATTATGGACAACCCATTGTGATTGTAGTATTAGACGTCGCATTGACCATAGATTATTAATTGATAATACATTATTAGTAGTAGAAACTGATGAAAATCAACACAAGAATTATGATGAAATGGATGAACAAATAAGATATGATGATTTATATATGGCATTTTCTGGTAAATGGATTTATATTCGTTTTAATCCAGATAAATATAAAAATTCAAAAGGAAAGTTGCGAAATACTAAGATAGATGATAGATTACTAACTCTAAAGCGTGAAATTGAAAAACAAATACTTAGAATAAAAAATGATATGAACGCTGAAATATTGGAACGTGTCTATTTATATTACGATGGATACGAACATATTGATGGCTAGCCAAAGAACTTATCCAATGATAACTGCTTCGTTTTCTTAACCCGTATTTCATGATTCTCTTGTTTTTTCATTTTTATTAGTTGGTTTTGATTATCTTCTTCTAGAATAGATTCTTGTGGTTTAAACCATTCGTCAATAGTCCTTGCATTTGATGTTTTCATCTGTGCGTACTCTATTAAAGGCTGGAAAACGAGTTTCTGAACCATTTTTGCTTTCAACTCCTTAATCTTCTTTTCGGTCTTAGGTTCAATATGATGTGGTTCATCCTTATATTTTTCACTATATTTATTATACCATATATTATATATTTCTTCATAATAGCCTCTTCCATAGGGAAAGTTGGGTAATTTTTCCACAACAAGTTCAAATAATTGGCTTACCGGTTTCATTATCTGATTTAGTATATATTTCTCATAATCTACTTTCAACTTGTTTTTGCGGACGTATTCCACGTGTTCTATACGATCGCCTTGTAAATACTCTATTCCAGGTTCTTCTTTAATCTTAATAAATACATAGGGAATACGCTCATTGGATTGTGGCTTATTTCCTGGGTCGCGCTCGCCCATACGGTCTGCTAATACCTTATGAGCTATACTTTCTGGGTCTGCATAATAAGCACTTAGCGTCTTAGATATTACAAACATATTCATATCAAAAGCACCATCCACCATCTTCTTGCATTCATTTTGAACGTATTCTATAGCCTTTGGAATATTCTTATCTTTTACTAAAGAATCTAGCACACCAATATAACAATGCTTAAGAATTGGCGCATTATCACGCCGTTTAAGAATGAGACCCATAGATAATTGCTTATACTTCGTTGGGTCATCCTCATATTTCAATGCGAAATAACGTTTCTTAGATATTAAAATGAATGGAAACAGCACCTTTTCATACGCAAGAGCGTGAACACCGGGCAAATTTTTTTTTATTTTTTTTTCTGCTTCTTGTCCTATCTGAATTGCTAGGCTTATTTTTTCAAGGTCATTTGCAGGTGGTGTACCGTCTGGCTGTAAAAGACTGAACTTTATGAACGTCGAATCGGTGTCAGAATAAATTACCATACAATTCTTATAGTTTTCCCGCATAAACGCCATAGCTTTGGTAATCATCATTCTCCCCCCCGCCGTTGTACTGGCAGCGATCTGTGGTTTATACATTTTACTAGTGCGGGCGCCGATTTGTCCATAGACAGAATTTGCCGTAACCTTATATGCTAGTTGTAAACCATCATACAGGGCTTTCTTGAAGGGGTCGGGTTCGGCGTCCATTTGTTTTTTAGTTGCTTTCCGTGAAGCAAGCAATCCCATTAGAATACGGGGAATCAAGCCCTTACGACCATCGGGATATTGTACGAATCGCACTGTCGTAGTGCCACATTTCCGTTTGCCTTTGCTCCGTTTCTTGGGGTCAATCCATTCGAAATTATCATAGGAACGGTCTAGATAGGATAGTCCGAGTTGTTCCAAGTGCCGAGCGCCGGATTCACCTAGCCAATATGGATCTTCACAAATTCGGTCATGGGATAAGTCGCTAGTAATCATTTCACTAGGATATAGGGAACTGAAGTCTAGGACTGTAATCGGGTCTTCGGTGTAGATATCCGTCACGGGTTTCAATACTAGAGCACCTTCATAACTTTCATCTGTCATTATAATCCGATTGAAATCCTTAGGTAATTTGAATCGCATTTGCGAGGGATGGATATCTGGTTTCACTTTTTCCGATTTAGTTATATCTTGTTCTTGCTTTGATTTTTCTCTAGCAGATATGCTAGAATTTGATTCATCTTGAGAATCTTCTTCTTCAGAATCTTCATTATTAGAATCAGCTTCGTGTTCAATATTTGCTGTGGTAGTATTATCATCACCATCTAATAAATCATCCCCATCATCGCGTTCCCTTTGTTGTGCGGTTTGAGTATGTGCTAGCCGGGTTGAATCATCTACTTCTAGTTCTTCTGGTTCTATCCGTTCTAAAACCGGTAATAAGAAATCTTCCTTTGCACATTCATTTGTAATGAGACTGAATGCCTTGATACCTTGACCTCGCAAGAAGATATAGGAAAATGGCACTAGACACACATTAGACATACCAAAATTATTATTGATTACCTCTAGCTTTCGCAGCAATCGGATTAGTAGCGCACAATCCTGAATACAATATTTGGCAATAGTTGCTCGGTCGGCGGCACTACCCTTCTGTAGCCGGAAAATGTCTTGAGGTGATACGTCATCCTTACCTAGCCCCCACATTGGCACGCTAGTCAAGCACGCCCGCGGCACTGGACGGTCAAGCACAATCTTACCAGTATCTTTATGAACTTCTAGAATCTTGAACTTTTCACCATCATTTAATTTGGCAGTTGTAGCTGCCATACTAATCACTATGAAATTTCCTTCTTCTAATTCACGGATATTATCCACTTTAATCACTGCAGAATGTGAATCTTCCGGGTTTGCTAGAATAACATCTTTAATTTTACCAGAAATATAGAATTCCGCAACACTATCTAATTTATAAGAAGGTAGTTTTGTCAATGATGCCTGGCACACTTTCAATAAATCAATTTGAACCCTCCCGGGCATATTGAAGTAATACAGAAAGTTATCACCTAATGCACTGCTAGAGAGTTTCTTATTCACTATTCCACCTTTAGCCTCTGGAACCCGTTTTATAATATCAGTTTCAAATCGTCCTAGGTTGATGAATTTCTGATAATTGGGATTAGTCTCTAGTGTCTTCATATCTTCTCGGGTGAGTGTGATACGGTCCGTAGTATGACAGAGATCAGTAATACGGTCATACATAAAAGACTCATCAAAACCAAATGTATTATATCCAATAATTATATCCGGATCATGTTCATCTATTAATTTTGCCCATTCTAGAAGGACATCACGTTCCTCAGTCCTAGAAATTACTTCACACGATTGGTTTCCTACTTTAAATGGCTCGCAGGATTTCAAAGTGATAATATTATTATGAGTTATAGTGGGATCACCATACCTCCAGAAAACAGTACCAATCTGAATTACTGTATCACCCTTTGCAAATCCAAAAGCCCGGTTAAGCTCGTGATTAACAAAGCGTACCATCGTTTCCTTAGTAATTATCTTGGCTTGTAAATCGCGTTCGGGTATCTTGTATTTGCGTGCGGTGGTGTTAATTAGGGAGACAAGGTCATCCATATTGAACCGCGGATTATTCTTAATCTTAGCCTCTTCGGAAAATGCCACTTCCTTTTGTGCCTTTTTCATAATAGTATTTGCCTTAATCTTCTTAATTGGATTATTGCAAATATTATATATACGTGCCAACATTGCCTGATAATCAGACGTGGGATTATTAACAAACATCTTGGCTTGCATAGTACGTTTCAGATATATGAAATCCACTTCATCATCCACTGTTTCAAATTGCGGATATTTAAGTGCTTTCTTAATCCGTTGATCAAAGAATTTCGTAGTCTGGGCTATATTTTGTTTTGCTTGGATATACTTAGCTACTTCACGATAATAGACTAGCAATTTAGACGGTTGCACAATGCCTTCAATAGTAGCTGTTTGAATTTCTAACAATTCTGCTAGAGCAGGTAGTACTTGTTGTAAAATAGCAGAGTCATGAATAGGGTCCTTTTTATCGATGTATTGAATTGGTTCTAGCTCTTGTATATTGTTTTCTTGGTTTTGAACTTGTGTCTTAGCCCTTGATTTCATTAATGCTGAGTAAGCGGATTCATATTGTCGTCGTTCAATGGTACGCTGGTCGCGAATCCAAGTGATAACGAGCTGATTAGATAGCTTCTTACAATCTTTCTTGGCAATAGGAAAATCACCATGGCTAGAATCAGCTTCAATATCAAATGATGCAATCAAAAGAGGCGGAATTTCAACCTTATCCAATGGTTGTACATCATTCCAATCACAAGAGATATTTATCTGGCATTTGGATTGTCGGGATTCAATCTTAAATCGGCCAGGGCTAATATGAATCCAGCTAGATGGTTTAATTTTCTTATCGTGCATAAATCGCAATACTGGTTCCAAATCACTTTCAAATAGATTATACTTAATGGGATTCTTGGGATTCTTATGGCCTTCGATTGGTAATTTAACTGCTGATTTTAAAAAGCGTTCGATGAATTGATATCCCAGTTTAGATTTGAATGCTAGTTTAGCAAATGGAAATTTTTGTTCATTCATAAATGTCCAAAATACTTTTTTGTGTATAATACTAGACTTGCTAGGAACTACTGCATCCTTATAATATCGTGAATTAAATTTAATAAGTTCAGTGGCTTTGAAATCCTTTTTAGAAATAGCATCATTATAGTTTTCAATATCAGCAGAATCATAATCATCACAATCTGCTGCATCAAATGCTTTTAAGAAATCTGCTGTCTGGTTTGGGGTAAATTCATCTGGTATTTGTACGAAGAAATACGGCAGATAATTCTTGATACGCAGGCAAATTGAATGGCCTTTTGCAGTAACACCAAATATGAAAATAGTATATGACTTATTATGTTCTTGATTTAAATATGATTCTTTGCGTTCAATCTGGACGTCAGAAAGTAAATCGCATTCATACCAATCTAGGGCAATAAATTCTAGGGCTTCAGATGTTGTCTGTTCTACTGATTCCCGTTTACGTGGTATGTATGCGGGCATCATTATGCTGTGTTATTCTTATATTCTTTGATGTATTATTTTTAAAGATAAAGATAATAAAAAACAAAAAGAAAATCAAAATAAAAATCAATTTTTAGAAATGCTTAATTTAGTGTAAAACTGCCTTCCTTAATAAGAAGGGCAGTATATTGGCACAAAGTATCCAAATATATCTCATAGTCTAGAAAATTAGCGAGCAGCAAGAATCGCTTGAGTAGATCTTGAGTAATGGCACTGTCCTTTAAATCTTGGATTATGAGGGGATTCATAGCCGCCAACTTAAAGAACAAGTTTAGTTCTTCGTGAGTAAAATCGATTGGCACCTGATTTGCATCATTTATACGAGGGATAAAGAATGATGCCTCCTCTGGACAATCCTCTTTAATATCACGAAATAAACGGAATAGTTGAAGCACCCACATTGGAACTTCTACTTGAACTACGGCCTCGCCAGTTCCATATTTGCAAACGACTAGCTCAACAGCTGGTTGTATTGGGATTTCTTCGCCATCATAGTCAGTGCGTACAGCAGCAGCAGCCATTTTATGTGTGGAAAATGCTTGTGGTTGAATTATATTTTGTATATACTCTATAACAAATCAATTTTTTTTAAATATTATTTTTTTTTTCTATTTCTTCTCACATTTAGAAACTAACTAGAAACTAACTAGAAACTAACTAGAAACTAACTAGAAACTAAAATAATAGCGATTGAAATAATAATGTGAGAGAATTATAATAAATGCCGCTAGAAAGATAAAACACCATATCTTAGTAGTTTCTTTTTCCTCTTTGGATTGTCGATTATCGCGGATATTCACCTTAATAAATGGTGATTGTGGTGTTAGATTACTATATATATCTAGCACTTGAGCTACTGATAATTCTGGTTTGCCTAGAGACTTATTTACAAAATTATGTACTTGAATTACCCATTTAATAATAGATGAACGTGAATCTAGATGCGGTGATATGGGATAACGAGTTATAAATTCACGATAATGCTTCCGACAATCTTGACAAGGGATTACATCTTTAAGTGATGTATAGAAATCATGATATATTCGTTTGTCATATTCACTAGGTTGTTGTGGATATTCGAATGAAATGATATGCATAATATACCATAAATGCGGTCCCCATATTGATGGTAACATTCTAGATAGTAGTTATATACTATAATCTAGAGTTAAAAATAATCCAAAAATAAATTAATAAATTACAATCTAAATCTAAATCTAAATCTAGAGAAGGTTTATAAATTTCGGATACATCATAAAATAAATTACTTTTATAACATTATAATCGCAAATCTTATTGAAGTGTGGAATTAAATAATATAAATAATTTTTACTAGTAAGAAGCAGAATATATAATCTAAAGATGGCAAATCAAACTTTTATTAAATTTGAATTTAATAATAATGTAGTAGATAGAGACAAAGATAAATCTAAAAATAATCACGATAATCACGATAATATAAATCAATTAATTGCAAATGAGATTCAAGAATACAATGACGGTGTTGGTGGCAAATGTAATAATGAGATAATTTGTTCACATTGTTTGAAACCGGGGCATATCATAAATACTTGTCCGAGTGCTGTAGTATCATATGGGCTCATCTGTTATCATCAAAAACAGATTATAGTTGATGCTAGCGGTCAGTCTAATAATTTCTTTAATAAAAGAACTAGAAAGCATGGATTTGCACGTCGTGGTAATTATAATTATAATCCTAATTCTAATTCTAATTTTAGAAAGGCTCATAATTTACCTAAAATAAAAATATTAAAAAGGAATGAAACACTTAACCACACGCTTAAAAATATGCTAGGGCTTACTAGTGCAGATAATGATATAGATGATTATAATCTAGGTGCTGCAAATAATAATGTAGATAATGCAGATAGTGCAGATATAGTTAATGAAGATTATGAACTAGAGGACTATCATGAAAATGAATACGTTCAAGGTGATTGTGATAATAAGGATACTGAAAAAGAATTAAAAAAACTAATAAATACTTATAAGGTGGTCTTAGTACAACGTCGTAATACCATTGGATTCATTGAATTTATGCGTGGTAAGTATGAAGTGGATAATCACGAATACATTATTAAATTATTTAATATGCTATCATTTGATGAAAAACGAATCCTACGTGAGTATGAGGCTTTTGATGCCATTCGCAAAATTATTGGATTGGGTAGAGAAAATATATATAAGAAGGAATATGATGATTCTAAAGCTAAATTTGAAGCATTACGAAATCATGCGGATGGTAATATGATATTCAAATTGCTAGATAGAAGTATCACCCGTTGGAATTCACCGGAATGGGGTGTTCCCAAAGGTCGTCGTAAGGTATGGATACCACACGGATTTGGGGCAAATTGGGCAAATGGTTCTAGTAGTGCAGGTAATGGCGGATGTGGAGAAATAGATATAGATTGTGCAGTAAGAGAATTTGTAGAGGAAACCGGAATCAAGTATAAAAACTTAGTAGTATATCGTAATGTTAAACCATTAGAAGAATTATATAAAGGGATTAATGGTGTTTTATATAAGCATGTTTACTACTTGGCAATTGTAAAAGATACAGAAGAAGCTAGGGCTAATGTAGAAAATGTTGAGCGTGGCGGCCAATATAACTTCGAAGTTAGTAATGTTAAATGTTTTGGATTGAGTGAATGCCATCGTATAATCCGGCCTTATTATGTCAGTAAGCTTAATGTTATAAAGAAGGGATTCCAACTTATTAATTGTATTAATCAGTATTTTGAATGATATTGGAATTTATAGATTTGTATTATTTTTTCTATTTTTATGTTTTCTATTTTATGTTTTTCTATGTTATGTTTTCTATGTTATGTTTTCTAATATCTATTTTATCTACTCAGCTCTTGTGTGTTTTATAATCATAGCATCTCTAGAAGCACCTACACCTATCCATTGAATGGGTATGCCTAGTAATTCTTCTATCCGTGATATATATTTCTTGGCCGCAGTGGGTAATTGTTCATATTCACGAATATGAGTTGTAGGTTGTAACCAACCCGGGAATGTTTCATATATAACTATTGCGCGTGCAAGGTCTTCTAGAGATGCAGGAAAGTTGGTTTGTTCCTCTAGAATGTCGAATGAGTAATCTGCAATTTCTGAAGTAGTGCTACTAGGCAGATAATATTTAGTAGCTATTTTAATTTCGGGGAATGTATCTAGCACATCTAATTTAGTCATACAGATACGTGCCGCTCCGCTAGGGGTGCCATTAATCATAAGCGCCCATTTAATCATTGGTATATCTAGCCACCCACAACGCCGAGTTCGTCCAGTAGTAGTTCCATATTCATGTCCGATTAGTTGCAATTGGGAACCGAGGGATGTAGGTGTATCCGCAGGTAATTCAGTCGGAAAAGGTCCATTGCCAACACGCGTAGTATATGTCTTGATTACGTAATTGATACCAGTAATATAATGTGGTGGTATTCCTAGACCAGAACAAATGGCACCAATAGTGCAAGTAGTCGCGGTGCAATATGGATAGACGCCAAAATCTACGTCCAATAAGGCTGCCTGGGCGCCTTCTACTAATATTTTTGTTGGTCTTTTGTATTGCCCTTTAGATTTATTATTTAATGGGGAAAGGGCTTTATTAAGGTAAGATACGGTATCACAAATCATAGGTTTGTAATAAGACGCGTGTTCTAGAAGTGTTGTTGTAATTTCTTCCGGCGTGGGAAGAGTTGCTATAGATTGATTAGTAGTGCTAGAGTGCGACAAACTAGCTAACTCATCCAAAAGAAGTTTCACCTTCGGTAATAATTCTTGTCGGGTTAGAAATAGGTCGCACATTCGCAAACCTACTCTCAAAGCTTTAGTGGCATATACTGGTCCCATACCTTGTTTAGTAGTACCGATAGATGTACCGGTCGGGGATTTAGCATTTTCTCTAGCACCATCTGCTAGTTTATGTATTGGAAGTACTATATGTGCCCTATTAGAAATTAGCAATCGAGAAGAGAGATTCTGAGTTGCTTTGTTATTGAAATCTACTGATTGGATTGTTGCTATCTCATCACGAAGGTCTTCTAGATTTATTACACATCCATTACCAATTACGGCGATGGTATTAGGATTAAGAATACCAGATGGCACCATATGAAAAGCATAAGTGTGTTCACCCACTACTACTTTATGACCAGCATTTCCACCAGAATTACACCTAGCTACTATATCGTAATCCGCAGCTAGAATATCAATCAACCGGCCCTTACCTTCATCACCTAATTGGGCACCTAGGACTATATCTACACACGGGTTCTGCATTATAAACTGGATATGTACAATATGCTAGAGTTATATTTGATATTATACATATCATAAAAACGGAAAAGATGAAAAAAATGATAAAATTATTCATTCAGTATTATTAAAATTAACATTTTCAAAAACAGATTCAGCTATTCTCTTAGTTCTAGCTTTATCATCTTTCTTATTTGCTTCAATTGCCTTATTTCTTAACCTATAAAGTAACTTTGAATTTCCATTTCCAGATGATGCACTATTATCGTGAGCTCCATTACGCCCGCGATAGTAATATTCATTTATGATATCATCACGTTTATCTTCTTCATCATATATAGCTTTCTTTATAATCTTCTTTGCCTCGGGATTGGTTTTCAAATCTTTTATTATCTTTTCAATACTATGTTTAATATCTTTATTACGAAATGCGAAATCCATCAGTCTAAGTATGCAACTCTTAGTAGTCTTATTCATCAAACCAGTTCCATCATATAAAATGGAATCTTGATACTCAACTAGCTTTTTCATATACTTAATTAATTCATCTTTATTCAAATGTTCTCGATATTGATAAAATAATAAAATACAAGTATCTTCTAGCAGTCTTTTGAATTGTATTACAAAATCCTTTTCATCAATCCTCTCTATTTCCATATTTTTACTTAAGAATGATATGATTTGTTTATTCAGATTATATTTATAAAAACTAATGTTTGATAACTGCCTATTGAAAACTAGATTACATAATTTATCCATCAATGTGGATGTATCAGAAAATATATATTTGAAATCTTTCAATGTAATATGTTCTATAGATTCTAATCCAAATGGATTTATACCTAATGTGATATTATTGATATTGGTTATATGATTTGTTATGTTATTAGTAATAGAAGCATCCACTGCAACATTGCTATACTGAATAGTACTATCAGATAAAATATTTCCAGTTGTATTAGTAATTATTATATCTGGTTCTTCTGTAGTTGCTTCTAGTTTCATAGTGCAACGGTTTAGCTTATGATGTTTGTGGAGACTTTGTTTGTGTGCAAACTCTACACCACAATCGCCACATTTATATTCTATCTTATTTACTAAATTTGATTCATTAATTGCTTCTTCTTTATCATTAAGATATGCACGAATTAATGCCATAGTTTCTGATGAAAAATCTGGTCTATCAATTATATTTTTTATAGCATCAAATAACTCCAATGGATTTATGTCATCTATAGCATCAGATTGCGGTTTGCACGGATTTTTACGCTTTTTATGCCTAGCAAGATGTGTTTTAGATTGAAAACCTTTCTGACAAACATCACAAGTATTCTCATTGCTAGATACCAATACTGATTTATCTTCTGACATTTTATTTTATTTTTTTAATTACTTTCTAGATATCTATTTTATATTTATTTATATTTTATTTATATTTTATTTCTACTATTCTAAACCCAAAAATATAAATTGAAGAAACTAAATAATAGAAATATTTATAGATTCTATGTTTTTATAATTCTAGAATACCTAAAATTATTTAAGGAATATTGAATTTAACCCAAGCGAACACCTATTTCAACTCCTATGCTTTGGCTTCTACATCTGGCTTCTCTTAATCTCTACAATTTTTCTTAAAGGCTGTTTAGAAATATTAGTGATTCGGGTTGGCTGGCTTAGAGATTGTAGAATTTATTTTGCAGGCTTCTCTGAATCGTAGTCCTGGCTTCAAAATCATTGAAAAATGAGTTGTGGTGTGGGTGGCTTGGCTTCATTATTTTTCATTTTTTCTTTTTTTTTTCTCGGGCGCGCGTGCGTAAGTATAAACAACAAAAAATAATTTAAAAATTTATATATTATCATACGTTACATAATTTTTCATAAAAATAATTTTCCGCCCATTTTGAAAACTACAATTTTTAATTACATTGTAGTTGAAGCCGCGGGAGGGGGGAGCGAAAAAGCTCTATTTTTTAAGACCAAAAACAAGTTTTTTCTGTGATAATTTTTTTAATATGAGCGGGATATTGAGTTTTGCAGACCACCCCAACTTTTTTTTGAGCCACGGTCGGCATTCTTAAAATTCCACTCATATACCTTTTATAAGTCCTATTTGTGTCTTCATCATTTGCTTTGATGAGTGTATATATAATATAAATGACTGATAATTGGATATGGTTTATTAAACTTGCAAATCTCTAGAAATCCTGTCGGATATGATTTTTCAAATTGAATAATCATACTTTACTGGCTTTAGAGGATAGACTACGTGTGATATTCAATCTAAGTATCACTTTTGACTAGTCAGAAATCTTTACTACAAAGCGATAGAAGCCAGGTATCAAAATATGATTATTCTATTTATAAAAATCATACTTTGCTAAAAAAATTGAATTTAGAATGTCAAACTATGCGAATAATAATAATAATACATACTTGCAATGACAAAATCTCTAGGAACACGTGATTATCTCGAAGAATTTTATAAATTAGATTTTAATGATAGGCAAGAGCCAGGGACAGAATTAATGTCTAACCAATTAGGATATTTTATGTTTGATGTGCTAAAGCTAGATGCCTATACAGGTAATATCCACATAGTTAATAATCTCTATAAAACGAAAAAAATATACTTACACGGTGATTATTCATATGTCAACGCTGCTCTAGAGGCCTTAATTGAAAATGGATTGCATTTGCAAGTTATTATGCTAGATATAGAAATCGGCAATTGGGATAGTATTCATATTTCCTGGAAATTGCTCCCATATTTTACAAATCTTAAATTACTATATATAGATGGATGTAATAGTTCACGAGCTAAAACAAATATTCCCGATATTACCGCATATTTACCGAAGTCTCTAGAAGCATTATCTATAGTAGATATGCCATATTATAATGAACCAATCAGTCAGCAGATGAGTACAAGTAATCTAAAAGTAATTAAATTATCAGGACTTACATTTAATCAGGAATTAGGAGCGTTACCTCCTATGCTAGAAACTCTGATTATCGAATCTGGCGCCTTTAATCAAAGAATGGAGAATTTACCTAGCAGTTTGAAACATTTGATATTGCTTTGTCCGCAATTTCGTATGCCTCTAGATTCATTACCACACGGTCTAGAATACTTCACCGGGTTATATTTTAACTGTTTCATTTATCCAGAAGATTCTTATGGATTGGAAATCGTGAATTTACCTAACAGTATTAAATCAATATTGCTAGATGCACACTTATATGACAAACAAAAAGAAATTCTTAAAAGTACATATGCAGATTGTAAAATTGAATGCTATGAAGATTTCAATAATTTTGAATTTATCTTTAAGAATCTATTAGATAGTATGGGATAACTAGTTTCTTAGCGTAATAATTAAGTTTTTTATGACTTAAAAAAAATACTAATATTAAATAGGAATATACTTACCTTTAACAATGTGTGGTAATTCTGTAAACTGTGATTACTTAACACAAGTAAAGCAATATAGAAAAGAATATTATAAAAAAAATAAGGACAAACTAAATAAGTTTACTAATGAATATTATACTAATAATAAAGAACACCTTTTAGAATTACAAAAGAATTATAGAATAAGTAATAATGAAATACTAAAAGCTATGCGCAATCAAAAGTATAATTGTGAATGTGGAGGTAAATATA
>Ga0214921_10006883_pt1 | contig 15350 bp, 11 predicted proteins | sample LL1505_MetaG_FD_177992 | JGI IMG/M metagenome (GOLD analysis project Ga0214921, IMG submission 177992) | Freshwater microbial communities from Lake Lanier, Atlanta, Georgia, United States - LL-1505 | ecosystem: Environmental > Aquatic > Freshwater > Lake | place: USA: Georgia | collected...
TTTTCCGAATCAGTGAGCCGGTGATTATTGGGGTAGGTGCCGTTTGGCCGGAGGGTTCCCCTCCGAAAAATTCGACGATGCGGTTGATTTCGGCGTCATCCGTTCTTTCGTCTAATGTGATTCCGATCTCTGTATTGGAGAAAATGCGGAAGTTATACCGTGCTTGTTTGGCGGCATTCAGGACGGAGGTGAGAACTTTGGCGGGAGCCTGAATACGAAGAGTGTCGAAGAAGGAGGAGTGCACGATCTTTACCCCGAGTTCACTGAGTTGTTGGGCCAAACGTTGGGTGTGGGCGTGAATGCGGAGGGCGATCGTGCGAAGCCCGTCCGGACCGTGATGGATGGCGTACATGGAGGCGAGGGAGGCGAGCAGAGCTTGGGCGGTGCAGATATTGCTGGTGGCCCGATCCCGACGGATATGTTGCTCGCGGGTCTGGAGGGAGAGGCGGTACGCGGTACGTCCCGCGGAATCTTTAGAGACACCCACGAGGCGCCCAGGGAGTAAACGTTGGTAGGCCAAGCGGGTGGCAAAGTAGGCTGCATGAGGACCGCCGAAGCCGATTGGGACGCCGAAGCGCTGGGTGTTTCCCACAGCAACATCGGCACCAAGTTCACCGGGTGACTTGAAAAGAAGAAGGGTCATGGGATCCGCAACAAGAATGGAAAGTCCCCCGGCTTTTTTAAGTTTTTCGATTTGGGGTCGTGGATCGGAGAGCAGACCGTCGCTGTCCGGATACGCGAGGATCCCGGCAAAGAGGCTGCCGGCCTCCTTTTCCGGGAAAGTTTCGGAGGTGACGATTTTCCAACCCAAGGCTTCCGCCCGGGTGACGATGACGGCCGAAGTGGTGGGATGAAGACCGGAGGAGAGCCAAAGAGTGTTCCGGGATTCGTTTTGGATGGCTGCATGGGCGAGGGAAGCGGCCTCTGCGGCAGCCGTTCCTTCGTCTAAGAGGGAGGCGTTGGCAATCTCTAGGCCGGTCAATTCGATGATCATGGTCTGGAAATTAAGCAGAGCCTCAAGTCGTCCTTGCGAAATTTCCGGCTGGTAAGGGGTGTAGGAGGAGTACCAACCCGGATCTTCGATGAGGTTGCGGCGGAGGACGTTTGGGGTGATGGTACCGTGGTAACCGAGGCCGATGAGGGAACGTGCAGGGTGGTTTAGGGCGAAAGTCTTTTCCAGATCCGAAAGAGCGCGGGCCTCTGAGCGGGCGGTAGGGAGTTGGGGAAGTTGTCGGGTGGCTAATCCTTGGGGCAGGGCTTTTTGGATCAACTCCTCCAAACTGTTCAAACCCAAGGTCTGGAGCATTTCTTGTCGGGTTGATTCGTCGGGTCCAAGGTGGCGTGGAAGAAAAGAGAGATCCTCCTGGATGCGAGTTGAGGCTGAGGTTGATTCCGCAGGTTTCGTTCGGGAACTGGAGACTGCTGCTGGCACCGCTGGAGCGTAATTGACAAGGGTGGCTTGGCAAGGAGCAGGGAAAGTTGGCGGTGAATGAGTTGTTAAGGTTACCCTTACCCTGTGCATCAGATCTCTGTGAAGAACTGTGGTTTGGACGCCTTGGCTCATGTTTTGGCCTCCTCTCAGTCGCTTCGGGCGGTTTCCGTGTCATTCCATGAAGGGCGGCTGGAATACGCGACGGTTGGCCAGCAGAGCGGGGAAAAAGCGGGGGTGGAGGTGGCGGAGGCGGTTCGGGAACTTCATGGGGCGAGCGTTTGTCGGTGGGACGCTAAATCGCCCCGGTGCGACACCTGCGGGCGTCTATTGGACGGAGAATGGGATGAGGGTGTGATGATCCGGCGTGAAGGGGAGAAGATTGTTCTGGAAAGGGAAAGTTGTCCCACCGCCCCAAAATTCTGGCTCTGGCGGATGCTGAGTGGGGTGAAGTTGGAGGTTCGTCAGTTGCCTTCCGTCGTTGGGGCCGGCAAGAAGTGGAAAGTCCCTCTGGCTCTTGCCCTGGTTTGCGGGGTGGCCGGCTTGTTGGGTTGGAGAATGGAGAGTTGGATTGGAAAACTGTTCTTTCTCGTCGCGTATTTGGCGGGGGGATGGAAAACGGCAGAGGAGGTGTGGCACAAGATCCGTGGCGGCGTTTTGGATATTCATTTTCTGATGTTGGCCGTGGCCGGAGGAGCCGCAGCGGTTGGACATTTGGAGGAGGGTGCATTGCTCCTCTTTTTGTTTTCATTGAGCGGGGCTTTGGAAGAGTTGGCGGCCTATCGAACGGAGAGGGAGTTGGCAGGTCTTTTCAAGGCTGCACCTAGGGAGGCAATTCGGGTGAATGCAGACGGGCAGGAGGAAGAGGTTCCGGTCGATCGTTTGGAACCGGGAATGATTGTCCGGGTGAAACCCGGGGACGGGTTCCCCGTGGATGCGGAGGTTATTGAGGGAAAGACCAGCGCGGATGAATCCAGTCTAACGGGGGAGTCGGTCGCAGTGGATAAGGAGGTGGGATCCATTGTCTTGGCGGGAACATTGAATCTGTGGGGGCGGGTGGATCTAAAGGTTTTGCGAAAGGCCAAAGAGAGTGCATTGGAAGGGGTTCTCCGTTTGATCCGCGAGGCACAAGAGCAGAAGGCACCGGCTCAGAGATTCACGGACCGTTTTGGAACCCGCTACACACAGGTTATTCTCGCCTTGAGTCTGAGCATGTTCTTTGTCTGGTGGGGGCTGGGTGGGTGGCAAAAATCGGGAGTCAGTCGGGCATTTTACCAAACCATGACCTTGCTCGTTGTCGCTTCTCCATGTGCCTTGGTGCTTTCGATTCCTTCGGCCATTTTGGCTGGGATTGCCGCAGGGGCGAGGCGCGGAATTCTTTTTCGCGGGGGCAGTCCGATCGAAAGATTAGGCGGAATTCGGCGGGTGGCTTTGGACAAGACGGGTACTCTGACGACAGGGGAGATGAAAGTTCTAGGGGTGGAGGCTCATCAGGGATGCACCGAACAGGAGTTGCTCCAGGGGGCGGCCAGTTTAGCGGTTGAATCTTTGCATCCGGTTTCCTTAGCGATTGTGAGGGAGGCAAAGAGACAGGTAGTCCCGACTGTCGTCCTAGCAGAATTTTCCTCTGCGACGGGTGGTGGAGTCAGAGGAAAGACTACTCAGGGGATCGAATGTCGCTTGGGCAGAAGAACGTTTCTACAAGACCCCACTTGGAGCGAAACAATTGGAGCCCCTCCCACGGGAGTGACGGAGGTTTTTTATGAATCCGGCAAAGTGAAGGGGAGATTTTTAATGGCGGACGAAATTAGAAAAAGTAGCAGCCCCTTGTTGGCCTGGCTTGAGAAACAAGGACTGAAGATCACCATGTTGACGGGGGATCGTGAGGCGGCGGCGCGGCATGTGGCCGAGGAGGTTGGCCTCAAGGATTATCGTTTCGGGCTACATCCGGCAGACAAGGTGGCGGCCATCAAGGAGTGGTCTGCACAGGGGGAAAAGGTGGCTATGGTGGGAGATGGGGTGAACGATGCTCCGAGTTTGGCGGCAGCCGAGATTGGGGTGGCCATGGGGGCGAGAGGGACTGGGGCAGCCTTGGCGGAATCGGATGTGATTTTGATGCGGGATCGTTTGGAGAGTTTTGCTGAAGCTTATGACCTCAGTCGTAGAACCCGCAGGATCATCGGTCAGAACCTTTTTATCTCTCTAGGCACCATTGTGGTTTTAGTGGGAGCAGCCTTGGGTTCAGCCATCCCGTTGACCGTCGGAGTGGCGGGTCATGAGGGGAGTACGGTAGTGGTTGTGCTCAATAGTCTTCGTTTATTGATAGGAAAAAGAAAATTTATTACCGGAAAAGTCTGATCTGACGGATTGCATCGCAGGGAGGGTAGGGTGTAGGAATACTAGGATGCGTTGGAGGGCTATTCTTCTCTTTGGGGCACCCGGATCCGGTAAGGGGACGCAGGGAAAGATTTTGGGTTCTATCCCGGGTTTTTGCCATCTCTCTTGCGGGGATGTGTTTCGGGGAATGGATCTACGTACCAAGGTGGGGCAGGCTTTTCTCAAATATTCAAGTGCCGGAAAACTGGTGCCGGACGACGTCACTGTGGATCTTTGGCGGCAACACATGACCAACCTAGTAACACTAGGTAAATTTAAGCCCGAAATCGACCATCTCGTCCTGGATGGAATCCCAAGGAATGCCGATCAGGCCAAACTTTTGGAAAAGGAACTTCATGTGGATGCCCTCTTTCATCTGGTCTGTCATGATCGCGCGAAGCTGGAGGAACGTCTGAAACGACGAGCCTTAAGGGATAACCGACTGGATGATGCTAGTGACAAGGTCATTCACGACCGTCTCAAGACCTACGAAATAGAAACAAAACCTGTATTGGAGTATTACGGAGACAAAATAGTCAAAGAGATTGATGCGGAGCAGTTCCCCTTCGAGGTGACGCGGGATATTTTGACCCAGGTCAAGCCTTCGAAGCTTGAAAAGTCCCAGCGTAAATTGGCTGTGTCAGGCGTCTAGACGCGTGCGGATTATTTTTGCCGGCACGGGGGAATTCGGGGTTCCATGCCTAGAGGCTTTGGTCGCCTCGGATCAGCATTTCGTTCTATCTGTCCTGACCCAACCCGACCGACCTGCCGGACGTCAGCAAAAACTTCTGGCCTCCCCCATTAAAGAGTGTGCCCTCCGGCATCAGCTTCAGATTTTCCAACCGGAGGATATCAATGCATCCTCGGCCCTCAGTCAGATCCGCTATCAGAAACCGGATTTGATGTTGGTGGTGGCCTACGGTCAGATTTTGAAAAAGCCGATTTTGGAGTTACCGGAAAGAGGATGCTGGAATGTTCATGCCTCGCTTCTTCCGAAATACCGCGGCGCGTCTCCGATTGCCGCAGCGATCCGTGATCGACAGAAGCGTACGGGAGTCACCATTATGCAGATGAACGAGGGATTGGATGCCGGTGACATTCTGGATTCTGTGGCCACGCGGATCCGTCCTGACGAGACCACGGGCATGCTTCATGATCGCTTGGCTAAAAAAGCTGCCCCCTTATTGCTGGAACTTTTAACGAAGGCAGAAAAGGGGAAACTGAAGAGAACGCGGCAAAATAATACCGAAGCTTCGCTGGCGCCTCGCATGAGCAAGGAAGACGGAAAGATTGATTGGGATAGAAATCCGGATGAGATCGAGGCTCATATCCGTGCCATGCAGCCTTGGCCAGGCGCCTACACGTGGATACCAGAGGGCACGGATCAGAAAATGTTGAAGATTTTTTCTGTGATTCTTTCAAGGCGAGCCAAGGGAAGGCCCGGTGAAATTGTTGAAGTAAACTCCCACGGAATCCTGGTGGCTGCGAAAAAGGGTGGCGTTCTTTTGCGGGAAGTACAGTTGGAGGGGAGAAAGAGGATGTCCGCAGCGGAATTCGGACGTGGCTCGAGTTTGGGTGTCGGGGTGGTGTTTATTTAGGGTGATTTTTTGATCCAACGCTCTTTTTGGAGAGCGAGTCTTCGGTTTACGAGTTCCAGCGGGCCGGGGTTTTTACCGGTGGCATAGAGTTCAGCTCGTTTCATAATGGATCGGATATAAGCCCGGGTGGTGGGGAAATCGATGGCTTGTAGAAAATCAGAGGCTCTGAGGTTTTCATTTTGTTTAGCCCAGCGCCGGGCATGTGTGATGCCTGCGTTATACTCCGCCAAGGCAAAGACCTCGGGGCGATCGGCATTCGTCCAGCGCTTCATGGCCCGAGAGAGATACCAAGTTCCTGCTGCCAGGTTGGTTCGGGGGTCGAAAAGATCCGATCCTTGAAAAGATCGGTTGCGGGTGGCTTGAGCCCAGTCATGCGCCGCACCAGGAGTGACCTGCATCAATCCTCGTTCTCCTGAGGTTCCGACTGCCCTAGCATCAAAATCACTTTCCCTCCATACAACAGCACGGACAAAAGATATTGGAAGGTTCTGGCGGGTGGCGGCCTCGGCGATCAAGGGTTCCAACTCTTGTGAGCGGTGGAGTTCTCCCAACCAGGAAAAGGTAATGAGCGCCAATGGGGTCAAAATGACCACCAAAGCAGCTAAAATACGGGGTCGGGCCAAAAGCATGAATTCCCATCCTACAGGCAGGAATCGCCAAAGGGAAAGCGGGGCAAACTTGCCTGATGAGCAAAAAGGGAGCAGAGCCTAGGGGTGAATTTACCTCGTTTCGTACGTGTGGCTCCTGAATTGGGGTTAGACCGCCTCTTTGATTACGAGGTTCCGGAATCTTTGATGGGGCGGATTGAACTCGGACAGAGACTTCGGGTGCCTTGGGGGAAGAGGGACATCATGGCCTATGCTGTGGAGTTTCCTCTTCAACCGGAGGTGGATAAAGTCCGCGAGATCGGAGAAATCATTGGGGAAAGGCCCCTGATTCCACCGGGGTTGTGCAAACTGGCCAGATGGATGGCGGATTATTATGCCTGTGACCTTGGTGCGGCTTTACGGACAATTTTACCGGGTCCAGTCCGTTCGCATGAAGGGGGAGGAAAAATGGCGTGGTGGATTGAGCCCGTTCTTGAGCGTGCTGAGATCGCAGAGAAGGTGCTGAAAGGGGCAAAATCGCAGCGAAAGGCGTGGGATCATCTTCGTGCGCACGGGGGGAACTGGCTAAACCATTTGGTCAAAGAGGCGGGGTTGGGTACCGCGGTCTGGAGGGCTTTGGTGGATCGGGGACTGGCTGAAAGGTTGGAAAAACGGTTTGTACCCGCGGAGGAAAAAGCTGAGGCAGGGTGGGCTGACGCCTCTCGGAAACCGGTTCTGGGAGAAGAACAGATCCAGGCCTTGGCTGATTGGAATGAGGAACGAAAAAAGGAGGAGGGAGGGAGACCGATTCTACTGGAGGGTGTCACGGGAAGCGGAAAGACGGAGGTTTATCTGCAGGCCTTGGACGCAGTTCTCGAAGAGGGTCGCAACGCCATTGTCTTAGTGCCTGAAATTTCCCTGACTCCTCAGACTGTCGCACGTTTCCGGGGAAGACTCGCAGGACGGCGAGTGCGTTTATGTGTCCTGCATAGCGGTCAGACCGTAGCCGAAAGGCGGGAGTCTTGGCACGAGATCCGGGAAGGCCGGGCGAAGGTGGTGATCGGTGCTAGGTCCGCCCTTTTTGCTCCTCTGGACAATCTCGGTTTGATCGTGGTCGATGAGGAACATGACGGGGGATACAAGCAGGGCGAGGCTCCGCGGTATCATGCTCGGGATCTCGCAGTGGTGCGGGGACGGATGGAGGGGGCTTCCGTCATGTTGGGAAGCGCCACTCCATCCCTTGAAAGCGGGTACAATGCCGACCGTGGAAAGTATCGGCGGGTTCGTTTAACCCGAAGGGTTGACGGGGCAAAGCTGCCTAAGGTTCATGTAGTGGATCTCCGTAAGGAGAGTAAACCCAGGTCAGGTGGACCGGTTCTTCTATCCGAGGATCTTAAAGCCGCTCTAGAAAGTCGTCTAAAAAAAGGAGAGCAGAGTCTAGTCTTATTGAACCGGAGGGGGTATGCCCCGAGCGTTCAATGTCCGCATTGCGGACATGTCGAGGAATGTGAGCGCTGTGCGGTACCCATGACATATCACCGGGGGGAGGCTCGACTCCGCTGTCATTTCTGTGATGCCGAGAAACGAGCTCCTACCCAATGTTCGGCGTGCGGTTCCCCGGTGCTTTCTTTCACGGGTGCTGGAACTGAGAGGTTGGAGGAAGCGGTGATTCACGCCCTTCCCGGCGTTCGCTGGACCCGGATGGATTCCGACAGCATGAAGGCGAGGGGGGCTCACGGGAAGGCGCTGGAAGAATTTAGGGAGGGGAGAACGGACATTCTGCTCGGCACCCAGATGATTGCTAAGGGACTTCACTTTCCAAAAGTGACGTGTGTGGGTGTGGTCGGTATCGACTCAGCCCTAAACCTTCCGGACTTCCGATCCTCCGAGAGGGTATTTCAGCTTTTGGTGCAAGTCGCTGGAAGGGCAGGCCGTGGGGAAGTGCCGGGGGAAGTATTTGTCCAGACCTACACCCCTTTTCATCCGGCTATTCAGTTTGCCCGACACCATGATGTGGACGGGTTTCGAGAGCAGGAACTTGAATACAGAAAGGCACACGGCTATCCACCCTTCCGGAGGGTCATCCTGATCTCCTTTTCCGGAGTAAGTGAGGCCCAGACGCGTGCCTCCATTCAGCATGTGGCCGGGCGTTTAAGGGATTTATGGAAGGGAGGTGACGAAGTGCCTGAACCGGCGCCGGCTCCGATCGCGCGGGTGGAAGGGAAGTTTAGGTATCAGATCTTTCTCCTTGTGGAGAAGGTGGCACCCGTGATGCGGGACCTGAAGCGGGAGGTGTTGGCTCAAAAATGGCCGACGGGAATGAAGGTTTCCGTTGATGTGGATGCGCAGGATTTACTTTAGATCGAACGCGAGTCGGAATGCGTTATAGTCGTCTCTCCATGAATAACCTTTTTCTTACAACGGCCATCGATTACGCCAATGCCAAGCCCCATCTAGGCCATGCGTATGAGAAGGTATTGACGGACACCTTGGCTCGATTTGCCCGTCGCCAAGGAACCTCTGTCCGCTTCTTGAGCGGGTTGGATGAGCATGGTCAAAAAGTTCAGCAAAGCGCCGCCAAAAGCGGGCAAAGTCCCCAGCAGTTTGTGGATGGCATTAGTGTGGAGTTTTTGAAGCTTTGGAAGATTCTCAAAGTTGAACCGGATGACTACCTAAGAACTACGGAAACCAGACACAAGGAACTGGTCCAAGGGGTATTGTCCAAACTTCATTCTCAGGGAGACATCGTCAAAGGGACCTTTAAGGGTTTTTACAGCATCCGGGCGGAACAGTTTCTGACAGAGAAGGAGAGACAACCTGACGGATCGTGGCCCGAAATCTTTGGAGAGGTGGTGGAACTGACCGAGGAGAACTACTTCTTTAAGTTGTCAAAGTATCAAGATTGGTTGAAGGATCTCCTCACCAAGAATCCATCGTTGATCTTTCCTGAATTTCGAACGAAGGAGGTTCTCGGGGCCTTGGAGAAGCCACTTCCGGATCTCTGCATTTCACGTCCGAAAACCAGATTGGCCTGGGGTATTCCGCTGCCGTTCGACGAAAATCAGGTTACGTATGTTTGGTTTGACGCCTTATTGAACTATGTGACGGGGGCGGGTACGGGGAAAGGAAAGCTCGGGGATTGGACTCCTGCCGTACACGTCATCGGGAAAGACATTCTCGTTCCCGCGCATGGCATCTATTGGCCCTGCATGTTGAAGGCTCTGGGTTTGCCGGTTTTTGAACAACTGCTCGTTCATGGCTTTTGGACTCGTAAAAGCGAAAAGCTGAGCAAGTCCACCGGGAATGTGGTGGATCCAGAAATTCTCGCAGCCAAGTATGGGGCTGATTCTTTCCGATATTATGTCCTGCGTGAGATGGCGTTGGGCCATGATGCCGACTTTGATGAAGAATCGTTGGCGGCGCGACGGAAGGGGGAGTTAGCCCATGAATTGGGCAATCTATTGCAACGTGCGGGATCCATGATTGGAAGGTACCGGGAAGGCAAAATTCCCAAGGCACCTGTCCCGGATGCGGTATCCGAAGCATTCCGATCCACAGTCCTCTCTGCTCTCAAGAAGTGGAATGAGTTGATGGGTTCGCATCAGATTCATCTGGCGCTTGGTGAGCTTTGGAAGGGTGTACAGGCAGGCAATCAGATGATCGAATCGAGGGCCCCATGGAAATTGGCCAAGGACCCGGCTCAAGCCGCCTCTTTGGATGCGACTTTGGCGGATGCCATGGCTGCGTTGGAAATGATTCTTGAGGAAGTGGCCTGTGTGATTCCGTCGACGGCGCAGGCAGGACTGCAACAGATCGGACATGCGGGAAGGATTGGTTTACGGGCAAAAGATTGGCCGCAATGGCCCCACCATCTGGCGGGGAGAGACTTGGGTAAGATTGAGCCCCTTTTCCCCTTATTGGAGGAAGACAAACAGAAAAGCTGAGACGGAATGACACGGGAGGCAGTTGCATCCCGAGGTTCGCTCAGGCATTTTATTCTTTTTAAGGAGAACGAAGATCACCATGAGCACAAAGAACTACACCCATCCTGAGGCCCTAGTTGAAACCGGTTGGCTGGCCGAGCACCTAAACGATCCCGGAATCCGTGTGGTGGAAAGCAATGAGGACGTGCTTCTTTATGATACCGGGCACATTCCGGGGGCTGTCCACATCGATTGGCGACGGGATCTTCAGGATGCTTTGGTTCGTGATTACATCACCCCACAAGGCTTTGCCGAACTTTGTGCCCGAAATGGCATCACTCCCGAAACCACGGTGATCTTCTACGGGGACAAGTCGAACTGGTGGGCGTGTTACGCCCTTTGGGCTTTCCGTCTGTTTGGTCATACCAAGGTAAAAATTCTGAACGGGGGTCGTGATAAGTGGGCTTCCGAAAAAAGACCCTTAACAAGGGATAAAGTAAAGGTGGCTCCGGCAAATTATCCGGCTCCCTCCAAGCGGTTGGATGGTGAAATCCGTGCTTTTTACGAAGAGGCTCTGGCTGCCAGCCAAGGTAAAAAACCGCTCATTGATGTTCGTTCCCCTGGAGAATTCAAAGGTGAGGTGACGCATATGCCGGAATATCCCCAGGAGGGAGTGCTCCGGGGTGGGCATATTCCTGGGGCAAAGAGCATCCCGTGGAAGACCGCCGTGCGTGACGACGGCACGTTCAAGTCCGCCGAGGAGCTTGGGAAGATCTATCTCGAGGGTTGCCAGTTGACGCCCGACAAGGAGGTGGTTGCTTACTGCCGGATTGGTGAAAGATCCAGTCACACTTGGTTTGTTTTGAGCTATCTCTTGGGTCTCAGGAATGTGCGGAATTACGACGGTTCATGGACCGAGTGGGGCAATCGTGTTCGGGCCCCGATTGAGCGATCGGACTAAGAGTCCCAAAGGAAGATTGTTGGTTTAAGGGATGACAAAATCGCCAGATTGTCTCCAAGTAAGATTTGGATCATAATTCCGGACATGGAGCCTTCCCAGAATTCTATCAGCACATCGTCCCCATCGGATCGGGCGGTTTTAGCGGGCATTCAGATATTCCGCATTTTGGGAGGCTTGTTGGTGCTTTTCTACTTTATTGAGGCTTTCGCGTCCCTTTGGAGTCTTGAGTTGCGAAACCCCTCGTCCGAACTTCGGTTCACATCAAGCATGGTGGATCGAATTCCTTTGGGGGTATTGGGATTAGGCCTTCTTTTTCTTCACCCGCGATTTATTCGCCGGAAGGTGGAGCGTTTTGTGCTGGGTGGGCTGGCTTGGGTTCCTCTTCTTCTTGCGGGAATCCAATTACTTTTGATTCCGATGTCCATGAACTCCGCTGCACGACTTTTTCAGATCAGCTCGTATAACTTGAATTTGGAAGTCGAGGATCAGGCCAAAAAGGTCCGCTCCGTTTTGGACACCACCCTGCGCTTATCCGAGATGGAGCAGCAAAATATGGTGAACCGCTATAATGCGGCCAATCCCAATAAGAAACCGGTGGAACTAAGCGCCTTTATTCAGAACCTTAAGGATGAGGTTCAGCTCCAGGAGAAAAAGATTAACGAGCAGCGCCAGGCAGTCATGGGACAACAAAAGAAGATCCTTTATGGATCGCAATTCGGTTATCTCCTGCGCTCTGGTGTTGGCGTGGCGGCCTTGTTTTTTCTGTGGAGAGCTATCGGATGGGCGCGCCAGGGAGGGCAGAAAAGTCTGGGTCTGAGTCTCGCGACCAGTGGTCGAAGATAAGAAACCGGGGATTACTGGGATGGAGGGGTTGCGGGGGCGGGCGGGGTGACGGAAGTTGCCTTAGCCTGATCCACTGGCTGATAATCATCCATCACGCTCGTCTGTCTTTGGGCCATGCGATAGCCCATGATGTTGAGATCAAAATTCATGAAGAAGTTCGAGGGGACAGGGATATTTAGACTGGGCAGTTCTGAGGTCTGGTAGTTGAAATCCAGCCCTTTCATCGTTGCCAAGAACCAGGCCACATCCACTTCTTCGGTCAGCTTTCCTTTGGTCTGGACAATGCTGAAGTCGTTCTGATCGATCCAGATGGTACCACCCACTTTGTTAATCACTTTTTCCTCGCGACTTGCGAAAGGTTGATCCTTTTTGGGTGAAAACTTGATCACGTAGCAGTTCCGGTTGCGGACGGTCTCATCCGTCATGCGGGAATATTTGAAGCGGGGGGCGATTTTGCCCATATCCAGCATGGCATTAACCTTCTTGGCATCCTCCACGTCCTTTTTGGAATCGTCGTCATCATCATCGGATGATTTCTTTTGGGAGCTTTTCAGGCCTCTTCCACCTGTGGCTCCTGCGTAGCTCGTCTGGGAGGAAGAATCCCCGTTATCCTTGGAGTCGTCGTTAAAATCTGCGCTAAAGGTGATATCCTTGCCTGGCTTGATATTGGCTGTGACGGTTTTTGTTTTGTCCGGCATTACTTTGTTGTCGTCGTCCAAGCGTTCCGTGACCAATTTCAGATGATAGGTAAATCCTTCCCGTAATTCGCGCAACTCCTCATCCCTGCGAATGGCGTTTTTGATGATCTGATCGACTGTGATGTTCGTATTATCCGTGGCAGGGGCAGGAGTTGCCGGAGTAGAGCTCGTTTGTGAGGTAGTGTCGGCGGGAGCTACAGGGACAGCTTTGGCCACTGGCTCGTTATTGATCTCGTTGTCGCACGTGGTTTGAAAGGTGGGACTCATTTTGGGATCCCTTGAGTTGACCTGAGCCAACAGGGGCAAGTGGCAGATGAGAACAGGCATTACGAAAAGGATAAGTTTGCGAAAAGTCATAGATCCTCTATCTACCCTAAACATGACTCATATCAAACTGTTTATCCCAGGCCCGGTAGAAATCTCTGAATCTGTGCGTAAAGCGTTTGGGGGGACGATGATCGGTCATCGGGGAAAGGGCTTTCAAGATCTCTACGCCCGGGTTCAGCCCGGTTTGAGGAAGCTCTTTCAGACCCAACAACCCGTCTTTTTAGGGACGGGTTCCGCATGGTCCGTGATGGAGGCGTCCTTGCGCAATCTGGTGCAAAAGAAGGTGCTGGTCTGCATGAACGGGGCTTTTTCCGATAAGTGGTTCGATGTCGCCCAGAAGTGCGGCAAAGAAGCGGGCAAAGTGCAGGTGGAGTGGGGCCAGGCGATCAAACCGGAGATGATCGAGAAGGAGCTTTCGAAGGGAGGGTACGACGCATTGACCTTGATTCATCATGAGACCTCCACGGGCGCGTTAAGTCCCTTGGCGGAAATTGCCAAACTGATCCGCACCAAGTTTCCCGAAGTTCTACTCATCACTGACACGGTCTCGTCCTTCAGCGTGATGCCGATTCCTTTTGATGAACTCGGCCTCGATGTGATGCTCTGTGGTACGCAAAAAGCCCTCGCCCTGCCTCCCGGGGCCGCCCTTTTTTCCGTCAGCGAACGTGCTTATCAGAGGGCAGAGAAGGCAAAAGATCGCGGCTACTACTACGACTTTTTGGAATTTCGCAAACAGGCGGAAAGCAATATGACGCCCTGTACCCCCTCCATCTCACATCTATATGCCCTCGAGGTGAAGCTGGCTGAAATCGAAAAAGAGGGAATTGCCCAACGCCACACCCGGCACAAAAAGAATGCCGAACGCGGGCGTGCGTGGTTGGCGGCGAACGGATTCGAAATTTTCCCGGAGAAGGGGTACGAGTCGCTCAGTCTGACCTGTGGGAAAAACACCCGAGGCGTAGATATTGCCAAATGGATTGCCTGGCTCAAAGAGACCCATGGGGCGATCTTTGACGGTGGCTACGGAAAACTAAAGGGCCAAACATTCCGTGTCTCCCACATGGGGGATGAGACGGAAAAGGGGATGGAAGAGTTGTGGGGGCGGTTGGCCGAGGGACTTAAGAAAATTGCCTAAGCAGCTTTGCGGGACTCTTTGCGCTTGATGATCGGTCCGCGCTGGCCCTCCGCCACGGCGCGGTTGATGATCACCTCTTCGACGTCGTCACGCGAGGGAATGTCGTACATCAGGTCCAGCATCATGCCTTCTAAAAGGCTTCGAAGAGCCCGGGCGCCTGTACCTTTCTTGAGAGCTGACTCGGCTAAGCAACGCAAGGCGTCCCGAGTGAAGTTGAGTTTTACGCCTTCCATGCCGAGAAGCTTGGCGTACTGACGTGTCAGGGAGTTTTTGGGATCGGTGAGAACACAAATAAGTTCATCCGCCGTCAATGGACTGAGGTGGGTTAGAACTGGAAGACGACCGATAAATTCTGGAATCATCCCGAATCGAAGAAGATCGTCCGGCTCGGTATAGCGGAGGAGTCCCAATCCATCTTCAGTCACTTGGGCTTTGGCAGTCAGGCCTGAACCGAAACCTAGGGCGCGTCCGCCCATCCGCTTGTGGACGATCTCCTCCAACCCGACAAAGCCTCCGCCGCAGATAAAGAGAATGTTCTGGGTGTTCACCGCAATGTGATCCTGTTGTGGATGCTTTCGTCCGCCCTGGGGAGGAACCTGACAAACGCTGCCTTCGAGTATTTTCAATAAGCCCTGCTGCACTCCTTCACCGGAGACATCCCGGGTGATTGAGGCGCTGTCGGACTTGCGACCGATCTTGTCGATTTCGTCGATGTAGACAATTCCAAGCTCGGCCCGCTTGACGTCGTAATCCGCATTTTGCAGAAGACGAAGGATGATCGTTTCCACGTCCTCACCGACGTAGCCCGCTTCAGTTAGGGATGTGGCATCGGCAATGGCAAAAGGAACATCGAGAATCCGGGCCAGCGTGCGCGCGAGAAGGGTCTTGCCGGAACCGGTCGGGCCGATCAGCAGGATGTTGCTCTTTTCCAATTCCACATCGGCATGGTCCGTTGGAAGGGTGTCGGACTGATCTCCGCGGATGCGCTTGTAGTGGTTATGGACTGCGACAGCGAGGGTGCGTTTGGCACGATCCTGCCCGACGACGTGACGATCCAGCTCCGCGCGAATTTCGCGTGGCTTGGGGAGACTCTTGAGAAGGGGTTGCTTGGTGGGGTCTCCGACGGTTTCCCGGTTGAGAATGTTGGTGCAAAGGGTGATGCAGTTGTCACAGATGTAGACTCCAGGGCCGGCAATGAGTTTTTTTACCTCGGCATGACTCTTTCCGCAGAAGGAGCAGAGGGTGAGGTGGGTGGGGCGGGCCATGGAGGCTCCGGAACTTATTTCGAGGGCTGGGAGTCCTTACGGAAGCTGACGACGTGATCGACCAGTCCGTAGGCTTTCGCGTCATCGGCGGACATGAAACGGTCGCGGTCGGTGTCTTTTTCGACTGTGTCGAACTTTTGTCCGGTGTGGAAAGCGAGGATCTCGTTTAGGCGTTTTTTGGCACGGAGGATTTCTTGGGCCTGAATAC
>Ga0214921_10006885_pt1 | contig 15341 bp, 12 predicted proteins | sample LL1505_MetaG_FD_177992 | JGI IMG/M metagenome (GOLD analysis project Ga0214921, IMG submission 177992) | Freshwater microbial communities from Lake Lanier, Atlanta, Georgia, United States - LL-1505 | ecosystem: Environmental > Aquatic > Freshwater > Lake | place: USA: Georgia | collected...
TCAGTTTTGCATTTTGTGCCTACACAGTTTGGCGTTTAAATGAGATTCCAGCAGGACCTGGCAAGAAGCTACAACAACTCTCACTTGGTAAATCTTTATGGGATGGCTTTTCTTTTATAAAAGAATCTAAAGTTATCCGAGGTTTAATCTTTGGAATGCTTGGTGCTTTTTTTGCAGCGGGTGCGGTAATTGGTTTAGCACGAACCTTTGTCAGCGATTTACAGGCTGGTGAAGCTGCATACGGTATTTTATTTGGTGCAGTTTTTCTTGGCCTAGCCCTTGGTATTTCATTTGGTCCAAAGTTATTTGCACAATTTTCAAGAAGAAGATTATTTGGTATTTCACTTACTGTGTCAGGTCTATTTTTAGTAACTCTCTCTTTGGTTTTAAACCTTGTTTTAGCAATCTTTATCACCACTATCTTAGGTTTTTTTGCTGGAATCTCTTGGGTAACTGGATTTACCATGCTTGGGATGGAGGTTGAAGATGAGGTACGCGGGAGAACCTTTGCATTTATTCAATCACTTATCAGAGTTTCACTAGTCCTTGTTCTTGCAGTTGCGCCATTAATTGCAGCAGCTATTGGTCGTCACACTTATACATATAAATCAACAACTCTTTCCTATAACGGCGCTGCCTTTACAATGTTTTTTGCTGGCTTAATTGCAGTAGCTGTTGGTGTTGCCTCCTATCTACAAATGCGAGATCGGCCAAATGTTTCATTATTAAGTGATATCAAGTCAGCATTTCGTGGTGAGTTAGGTGCAATAACAGGCCAAGTTACTAATGGCATCTTTATCTCATTTGAAGGTGGGGAAGGATCTGGTAAATCAACTCAAACTAAATTATTAAAAGAGTGGCTAGAAAAAGATGGAGAAACTGTTTTATTAACCCGTGAACCAGGCGGTACTCCACTTGGTAATCAACTACGAGATATTTTGTTAGATAATAAAACTGGTTCAATCTCACCACGTGCTGAAGCATTGATGTATGCAGCAGATAGAGCTCATCATGTTTATTCAACTATTAGGCCCGCATTACAAAGAGGTGAGGTTGTAATCTCTGATCGCTACTTTGACTCCTCAATTGCATATCAAGGTGCTGGCAGAGTTTTACTACCAACTGAGGTTGCTCGAATCTCACGGTGGGCAACAGAATCTCTTGCTCCAATACTTACAGTAATTATGGATTTACCAGCTGAGATCGGTTTAGGAAGATTGCAATCAACTGATCGGTTAGAGAGTGAACCATTAGCTTTTCATGAAAGAGTGCGCCAAGAGTATTTAAATCTTGCCTATCAAGATCCAGAGAGATTTTTAATAGTTGATGCCTCTTTAAGTATTGAACAAATACACCAAGTAATTATTGAAAGAGTTTCAACAATTAAGTTACTTAAAAGAAATCAGAAGCAGTAATGAGTGTCTTTGATCAACTAATAGACCAAGATCAGGTTACGAAGGTGCTTAAAGAGGCTGTTTTAGCCTCTGGTAACCAATCTAATAAGGGCCAACAAATGACCCATGCCTGGCTCTTTACCGGCCCAGCTGGCTCAGGCAGATCAAATGCAGCGGTTGCATTTGCAGCAGCATTAGTTTGTCCAACTAATGGTTGTAATAAGTGCGCTGAGTGTTTATCTGTAACAGCAGGCTCACATGCTGATGTTGAGTTAATTAGAACAGAAGGTTTATCAATAAAGGTTGATGAGATAAGAGATTTAATTAGTAGAGCCTTTTGGGCGCCATCGGTTTCAAATTACCGTGTGGTGGTAATTGAGGATGCTGATCGATTAACTGAATCAGCAGCGAATGCACTACTTAAAGTAATTGAAGAGCCAGGGCTTAGAACTGTTTGGTTACTTTGTGCGCCAACTCTTACCGATGTATTGCCCACAATAAGATCTCGTTGCCGGCATCTATCACTTCACACACCATCTGCAAAAGCTGTTGCTAAATTACTTATTGAAAGAGATCAGATAAGCAAAGAGCTTGCTGAATTTGCTGCTCGCACCTCCCAAGGACATATTGGTATTGCTAAGCATTTGGCTACTAATCAACAATCAAGAGATAACAGATTGGCAACCTTAAAGATTCCATTTACAATCAAAAGTATTGCAACTGCATATAAAGCTGCTGAATTACTTGTTAACTCAGCCAAAGCGCAAGCAGAAGCCGATGCTGAAAACCGTGATGAAGCCGAACTTGCAAACTTAAAACAAGCCTGGGGGTCTACCGGCTCAAAGATGGCATCAGGGGGTACTAAAGCAATTAAAGAGTTAGAGAAGGAGCAAAAAACTAGGGGCACAAGAATGGTTAGAGATTATTTAGATAGGGCTCTCCTAGATCTTGCTACCCTTTATAGAGATGTTTTATTGGTTCAGTCTGGCTCAGTTGATAACTTAATTAATCAAGATATAAAGGATGAGATTACAAAAATAGCTAGCTCAACAACTGAGAGTAAAACACTAGTGAAAATACAGGCAATTTTGAAAGCAAGAGTGAATCTGGCTCATAATGCCGCCCCACTTCTTACAACTGAGTCACTTATGTGTGAATTATGGTGATCAAGTGGTAATTAGCACACCAAGAGATAGGGCAAAATACTCTCATGCGTCTTGACCATGTTTCTTATGTTGCCTCCCATGACCAAATATCTGATGTTGTAAATCGGATTGGTTCCCAAATTGGAACTGCATTTGTTGATGGTGGAATTCATCCAAAGTTTGGAACAAGAAACTTCACCGCACCATTGTTAAACGGTCAATATATTGAAGTTGTTTGTCCGATGGATCACCCAGCAACAGATTCAACTCCATTTGGCAGAGCTGTTAAGAAAAAAGCAGAAGAAGGCGGCGGTTGGATGACATGGGTTTTAGCAACCGACAATATTTCAAAGGTTGAAGTAAACCTTGGCCGAAAAGCGGTAGATGGTCAAAGAAAAAAACCTGACGGTTCAATTTTGCAATGGAAGCAGCTCGGAGTTCTAGATGTGTTAGACGATTCAAGGCAACCATTTTATGTTGAATGGATTAGTAAAGATCATCCATCAAAGGATGGCACCGCACATGCAGAGTTAATTCAAATTGCAATATTTGGAGAAAAAGTTTCAATTATTAATCCTTCAAACACCGATACTTTTGTAACTGATTTGGATTTCATAAAATCTGAGCACGGAATTACAGGGATCAAAGAAGTTTGGTTTAAAGCAAATAATAAAAAGATTTTAATCGACTAATTGATGATATTTTCAAATAACTAAGTTAACCAAGCAGCTTTACCGCTATTCCAGTCCGTTTCTAAATCATTCTTTTCGCGTAAAGTATCAACTGGTGACCAAAAATTATAATGTTTAAAAGCTTTAAGTTGGCCTTCACTAGTTAAATCTTTTAAAGGTTTAGATTCAAATATTACCTCATCGCCTAAAATGTAGTCACCAACTTTTCTATTAAGGATAAAAAAGCCACCATTTATCCAACTTTCTTCAGTCTGCATTTTTTCATCAAATTTAACTACGGAATCATTCTCAATTGTGAGTCTTCCAAATCTTGCTTGGGGTCTAACTGCAGTGACTGTTGCTAAGCAACCATGATTATCATGGAAAAGTAAACTATTTTTAACATCTATGTTTCCAAGCCCATCTCCATACGTAAGACAGAGTACCTCATCAGGTATATTAGAAATAATTCTTTTAATACGACCGCCTGTTTGAGTTGAATCACCTGTATATAGACATGAAACATTATATTTTTTATAATCTTTAAAATAATCTTCAATAACATTATGTAAATATCCAGTTGCAATTATAAATTCATTTATACCAGCTTTTGAATATATATCCATTATGTGTTCAAGCAAAGTAAACGGCCCTATTTTTATCATAGGCTTAGGTTTGTTATATGTCTCTTCAGAAATACGGGTTCCTCTGCCCCCAGCAAGAATAACGGCTCTCATTTATTAACTTTAAAAATAGTGTGCATACTTTCAATAATATAATCTAACATTTGTAAAGTTAAACCTGGCCATACCCCTATCCAAAAAGAATTATTCATCACGATGTCTGAATTCTTTAATTCTGAGACAACTCTTCTTGGTGTATTAGCAAATGCTGGCTGTTTTAATAGATTTCCACCAAAAATTAACCTTGTTCCTATTTGCCTTTCATTTAAAGCTTTGACCAAATCATTTCTTGTAATCGGTGAATTATCTTTAACGGTTAGAGCATAACCAAACCATGAAGGGTTACTATCTACTGTAGGTTTTGGTAGAATTAAAAACTCTTCTAATATTTTCAAATTACTATTGAGGTAATCCCAATTGCTCCTGCGTTTTTCTACAAAAAATTCAAGTCTTTTAAGTTGTTCAATACCAATTGCTGCCTGAATATCACCAGACTTAAGGTTGTATCCAAGATGTGAATATATATATTTATGATCATATCCATCTGGCAATTCTCCAAGTTGCCACTCATACCTCTTAAGGCAAGTGTTATCACAGCCCGGAGCACACCAGCAATCACGACCCCAGTCGCGCAGTGATTCAACAATTACTTTATGAACTGCTTTTTTTACAAGAACTGCCCCACCTTCTCCAGTAGTAATATGGTGAGCTGGGTAAAAACTAAATGTTGAGAAATCGCCAAATGAACCTAAATTTTTATTTTTATATGTGCCACCCAGTGCATCACAAGAGTCTTCGATTACCCATAAATTATATTTTTTGGCTAATTTTTCAACAAGATCTAAGTTAAACGGATTGCCTAAAGTATGAGCCATCATAATTGCTTTTGTCTTTGGCGAGATGGCAGATTCTAATTGACTTTCATTTGCCACATAAGTCTCAAGGTCAATGTCAACATAAACTGGCACAAGATTATTCTGCAAGATTGGAGTTACTGTTGTTGGAAAACCGGCAGCGACTGTTATTACTTCATCTCCAGCGTTAATCCTGCGCTCAGCCATTTTAGGACTAAGAAGTGCGCTTAAAGCAATCAAATTTGCTGAAGAGCCAGAATTAACCATAAACGAATGCCGCATACCAACTCTTTTTGCAAAATTAGATTCAAAAATTTCAGTTTGAGGCCCAGCTGTAAGCCAAAAATCCAAACTAGCATTTACTGCTGCTTCTATTTCTTCAGTACCAAAATATTTACCAGTTACAGGAATTGGTGTTACCCCTGGCAGGAATTGGGCAGTTGTATGGCGAGACTTAAATTCTCTTGCCACCAAATCAGAAACAGAACTATCTTGCTGTTTCATGCATCTCCAAACATTAAAACCTACTTTGATGGCTAAAATCATGTATTGTTAAATTGTGAATATCAAACAATTATCGCACATAAAAAGGGTAAGCGGGCCAATTCTTGTAACTGGACATACTGGCTTTAAAGGCACTTGGCTGACCTTACTTTTAGAGCGGTTGGGTATTGAAGTAATTGGACTATCGCTTCCCCCCCTTCCCACATCTTTATATAAAAAATCTAAGCGAATTGGGAAAATCAAAGAAGACTTTTTTGATATTAGAGATTCAAATGCTGTACATAAGTTCATAAAAAAAAATAAGCCGAGTGTGATTATACATTTAGCAGCCCAACCACTTGTGCTGGAATCATATAAGAATCCAAAATATACTTTTGAAGTAAATGCAATTGGAACCTCAAACGTATTAGAGGCAGCTTTTAAAACAAATAGCACTGAAGTTGTGTTGATTTCTACAACAGACAAAGTTTATGAAAACAATAATTTAGGTAAAGCATTTTTTGAAACAGATCCACTTAGAGGTAAAGATCCTTACAGTGCAAGCAAAGTTGCGGCTGAAAATGTTATTTATGCTTGGCGTGAAATTAAAAATAAAAGTGGTGGTCCAGTGTTATTAACTGCGCGTGCCGGAAATATCATTGGTGGTGGAGACTTATCTAAAAATAGACTGATACCAGACTTAGTTAGAGCATTTAACTCTAACTCTGAACTAGTAATTAGAAATCCTTCTAGTTCAAGGCCTTGGCAGCACGTTTTAGACCCACTGAGTGGCTACCTATTAATGATTGATAACGCGATTAATGGCGATAACTTAGAGGTATTAAATTTTGGCCCCATTGATAAAAGCATGAAGGTTAAAGAGGTTGTTAAAATTGCTTCTAAACATTGGGGAAACAAATCAACCATAGTTTTTAGTAAGGAAAAAAGTACAATAGAAGCCAAATCGTTAGAACTTGATTCGTCCTTAGCAAGAAACACATTAAACTGGAGCCCCTTCTGGAATCAAAGTGAGGCAATCATCGAAACTATAAATTGGTGGAAAGAAGTGCTCAATAAGTCACTTCTACCGGAGCAAAGATGCAATTTTGAAATAGATAAAATGTTTACCGATATGTGATGTAAAATTAATAGTATGGAGCAAATTTAACTGTGAGATTTAACTTTAAGATTAGAAATTATTTTAACAATATAGTTTTTAGATCTTTAAATATTTTAAATGCTAAAGATAAAATAAAAGTTTTTACCTTGGTGGTTATCCAAATATTTTTAAGCTTTCTGGATTTAGCTGGCGTTGCTGTTATTGGCGTTATTGGTGCAATGACTATCAACGGTAGCGCTTCTCGTCCCCCAGGGGAGCGAGTAACCAAAGTTTTGGAGTTTTTACAAATAGATAATTTTACTTTATCAAAGCAAGTTGCAATTTTAGGTTTAATTGCTGCATTACTTTTGGTTGGGAAAACGGTTTCGACTATATTTCTAACAAGGAGAACTATGTTTTTCCTTGGTAATAGAGCTTCACTAATAACTAAAGATTTAATTTATAAACTATTAAACCAATCAATTCAAGAAATACAAAGAAGGTCAGTTCAAGAAAATGTATTTTTAGTAACTAACGGAGTAACGAGTATTACAAATGGAATTATTTCCACAACAATTTCACTCATAGCTGATACATTCTTACTTGTAATAATGATAAGTGGTTTATTCTACGTTGATTATAAAGTAGCGTTACTTACGATTCTTATTTTTGGAAGCATCGCATTCACTCTATATATTTTGACTCACATAAGGGCTAAAAATTTGGGGGTTAACCAAGCAAATTTATCTATTAGAAGTATCGAAATGATTCAAGAAGTAATCAGTTCTTTTCGAGAAGCTGTTGTTGGCGGCAGGCAAACTTTCTATTCAGAGGAAATTGGTAAACAACAAAGTTCCCTTGCCCGAAATCAGGCTGAATTATCATTTTTACCTTCAATTGGTAAATATGTATTAGAAATTACTATCGTATTAGGCTTTTTACTAATTAGTGCAGTTACTTTTAGTCAAAACGATGCAGCACGTTCTGTTGCTGTAATTTCAGTATTCTTAGCAGCTAGTACGAGGATAGGTCCAGCGGTTTTAAGACTTCAACAGGTTTCCATTGCTATAAAGGGTGTGACTCCTTCAGCAGAACGCACACTGAGCCTAATTGAAAAATTCAATAAGAATAAAACAAATAAAGGAGCTGTAAATAGATTTACGAACGTACATGAAGGGTTTATTGGTAAAGTGAAAGCTACCAACGTTCAATTCACTTATGAAGGCAACTCCAATCCAACACTCAAAAACATAAATTTAGAATTCAACTCAGGAGACGTTGTAGCGTTAGTAGGCCGATCTGGGTCAGGAAAAACTACGTTAGCAGACGTTATTATTGGAGTTTTAAGACCCGATATTGGAGAAGTAAAAATCTCAAACATAATTTCTTCAGAGATCCCACACAATTTTGCGGGAGCAATAGCATATGTTCCACAAGATGTTTTTATCGCAAACGGAACTGTCCGCTCAAACATTACTTTAGGTTACGCTAGTGAAGAAATTACCGACAAAGAAATATGGGATGCTTTAAATACAGCACAATTATTTGATGTGGTTAACAAACTACCCTACAAACTAGATACACCAATTGGTGACCGCGGATCTAAATTAAGTGGTGGGCAAAGACAGAGACTTGGAATAGCTCGTGCATTAATTACAAAACCAATAGTATTAATTTTAGACGAAGCTACTAGCTCCCTTGATAGTCAGACAGAGTTAGATATATCTGAAGCAATTTTAAATCTAGGAGGTAAAACTACAGTTATCATAATTGCCCATCGTTTGAGCACAGTAAAAAAAGTAAAAACTATCGCCTACATGGATAACGGAGAAATAAAAGCTATAGGATCTTTTGAACAAGTTAGGAATAGTGTCAAAGATTTCGACATACAGGCCAAGTTATTAGGCATATAATTCAAAAAATACTAAACAAACCGCTAATATAGATTAATGAAAATACTTGTCACTGGAGCTGCTGGATTTCTTGGTTCAAATTTAAGTCAAAAACTCTTAAATGAAGGCCATAAAGTAGTTGCAGTAGATAATATGATTACGGGTAACAAGAAAAATATAAAAAAATTACAACGGAATAAGAATTTTAAATTTATAAAGCACGATGTGATTAAGTACAAAAGCTTTAATGTCGATGGAATTTTTAACTTAGCATGCCCTGCTTCTCCACAACTCTATCAAAAAAATCCTATACATACGGTTAAAACTAACGTGATTGGTGCAAGCAATTTATTAGAGTTAGCAAGCAAAAAGAAGATTAGGATTTTACAAGCTTCAACTTCTGAAATTTATGGAGACCCAAAATTATCTCCACAAACCGAAGAATATTGGGGTAACGTAAATCCAGTTGGAGTGCGGTCATGTTACGACGAAGGCAAAAGAACGGCAGAAACACTATTTATGGATTTCCACCGACAAAATGGGGTTGACATAAGAATAGCAAGAATATTTAACACTTATGGCCCAAACATGCATATAAATGATGGAAGAGTGGTCAGTAACTTTATAGTTCAAGCAATTACAAATCAAAACATAACAATTTATGGCGATGGAAATCAAATAAGAAGCTTTTGTTTTGTTGATGACCTAATAGACGGGCTGATAAGTTTATTTTTTAAAGAAGATTTATTTAATCCAATTAATTTAGGAAACCCAGAGCCTATAAGCATGAATAATTTAGCATCTGAAATAATCAAACTTACCAATTCAAAAAGTCAAATAACATATATGAAACTTCCGAATGATGACCCAGTAAATAGAATCCCTGATATCTCAAAAGCAAAATTGCTATTAAACTGGAATCCGCTTGTCGACAGAGAATCTGGATTACTAAAAACAATTGAATATTTTAGCAACGAAATAAAAGCTCAGTAATGCTTACGGTTGTTATACCTACTAGAAATAGACAAAAAGAGTTAATTTCACTTTTGGAATATTTAAAATCCCAAGTAATTGTTAATGAAATAATTATTGTAGATTCTTCAGATCAAAAAAACCTTAATACCAGAGATTTGGATAACAATGTTAAATACATTTATACTGAGATAAAATCTGCTGCTATTCAAAGAAACATCGGAATTTCTACAGTAAAAGAGAAATGTGATTACGTTGCATTTTTAGACGATGATGTTCTACCACCACAAAATTATTTTAGTAAATTAATCGATTCAATGGAATTAACTAACGCAATCGGAGTGTCCGGAATCGCAGTTAATAAAAAAAAAGAAACCTCAAAAAACCAAAATGAGTTAGCATATTTTTTGAGACGTATTTTCATGTTAGATTCATCAAAAAAGGGTGTTGTCTTAAAGAGCGGCGTGAATACAGCAGTGGACATGAAAATTAAAAACAAAGAATTAGTGCAAGCAGAATGGTTAATCGGATGCGCAATTTGGGATTTCCATAAAATTAAAAGTTTCCGTTTCAATGAAAACTTTTATGGACAATCTCTTGGCGAAGATGTTTTGTTTTCAATGAGAGCGAATAAGTATGGGAAATTATATGTAAACACTAAGGTTATTTTAAATCATTACGAATCTGCATTGGAAAGACCTAACGAATATATTTTTTATCGTATGTGGGTGAACAATCGCCTCTACATAGTAAAAGAACTAGCAAATACAAGAACTAGCATATATTTCCACTGGTGTAATTTTGGAAAGATATTAATCTTATTAATTAAATTCTTTAAAGCACCGAAAAATAGTGTGCTTGGCTTAGCCGGAATATTTAAAGGATATTTAGATTTGTTAGGCAAAAATGCGAATTAGATTAGTTGGTCATTCTCGCGAGTTATATATGAAAGTCGATACCAGTGGCCCGTGGAGGGAATTTATCAAAACATTAGAAGAAAACGGCCACACCATAGTTACCGAAAAATCAAATTCTAAATTCGATGTACTCGTTGCTAATAGTCATTCACGATTGGCAATAAAAGAGTGTCGAAAAAATAAAATTCCTAAAGAAAAAATGATATTAATCATATGGGAACCTTCAGTCTCGGACTATAAATTACATTCAAAAAAAGTTTTGAATAAGTATGGATTAATCTTTTCACCATCAAAAGTTTGGGGTAAAAATTTTAAAACAAAAAGTTTTAAATGGCCAGTATTAGAGTTAGAAAACATATCCGAAGCAGTTGAAGATTGGTCAAAAAGAAAGAATAAAGCCGTATTCATTTCAGCAAATAAGTTCTCTGTAATCAAAGGAGAGCTATATTCTTTGAGAAGAAAAATTGCCTTTTTAACAAGTGAAGACGATTCGCTCGATATTTTCGGTCTTAAATGGAATTCCGGAAAAGTTTATGATTATTTAAATTATTTTTACAAATTAGTGAGTACGCCTTCCAATATGATTGATTTAAAATCGTCGTCGTATTTAGGTAATCATTACCTGAATTATGTAGGAATAAGTCAAAACAAAAAGATAACTTATAGTAATTATAGAATATTTCTAATTTTAGAAAATTCAATAGAATATGTCAGTGAAAAACTTTTTGATGCAGCTGCAGCAAAAGGAATAATAATATATATTGGTGCAAATATCAGTCAATACAATATTCCTTCAGGTGCCGTTATTCAGATTGAACCTGATGCTAACAAGATACATTCAAAAATAATCGAATTACAAAACTTAAGTATAGATAAGCAGTATCAAATTATGGACAGTCAACAAAAAGCAATTATTTCTGTAGCTAAATCTTGGTACTGCGTGGACGTTCTTAAACAGCTTGCAAATGATATCTCTAAGGAAATCGCACCAAATGAATGATCATCTTTCGATATTACTGCCAGTAAAAAATGGTGAGAAATATATTCAGAGTTCTTTACTTAACTTGATGAAATCTTGTCGAGTAGGTGATGAAATATTAGTTGTCGACGATTACTCTATCGATAGTACTTCTAAAATTGTTAAACAAATGTGTGGTGAAGATTCAAGAATAAAATTAATTAATAATAGAGAAAGCGGGATAGTTGGAGCGCTGAATTTAGGCGTACACGAATCATTAAATAGTTGGGTTGCTAGAGTTGATGTTGATGATAAATATGATCTAAATCGATTCGAAATACAACGAGCGAACTTGCAGGCAAACACAGTGGGTATTTTTTCAGACTATGACTTTTTTTCAGAGTCACATAATTTTTTAGGAACAATACCAAGCGCTATAGATGCTGATGCAGTAGCTGTGTCTCTTATATACAGCCAGAGAACCGCGCACCCTTCAATACTTTTTAGTAAAGAAGCTGTAATAAATGCGGGAGGATATAGAAATGAAGATTTCCCCGCAGAAGATTTATCTCTATGGCTGCGGATGAGCCGATTCGGAGATTTAATTTCTATTCCAAAGACACTTCTACATTACAGATTAAGTGCTGGTTCTGTTACTGGAACAAAAAGGAATGAAGCTAAAGAAATGACTAACAAATTATTAGCAGATATCGGTATAAACTCGAAAAACATTGCTAATTTAATTGAAAACTTCGAATCTGTTATTGAGCTCTATAAAAAGCACCCATATGAAAACGAAAGAGAGTTATTGATAATTAGAGACCTACTCGGATTATCAAAAAGTAATTATGTAGACACAAAAACAAGTAAGAAAATTCGCCATCTTCTAATAAAATTCATTCCAAAACACTCCTTGAACCTATCAAATTTTCAAGCGATTAAATTGTTATATAAAGAGCAAGTGCTCAGAAATAAAGTTCGGAAAAGTCAAATATGATTAATACAAGAGTTCAAATTATAAAATGTGTTTCTGTAAAAATCGGAAAAAAATGAAAAACTATACTAAAGTCAAAGCAATTGGGGGAATAGGTAATCAGCTTTTTGTTTTAGTATTTGGCCTTGCAGTAAGTAAGCAGCTAAAAACTAAATTAGTTATTGACGATAGCTTGATTAGTTTTGGCAGCAATAAATCTAGAAGAATGGAAATCAAAAATTTAACATTTAAAGGCTTTAATATAGAATTTAGCAGTAACAAGCTGTTTAAGTTATTTTTTCAAAAGCCTAACTTAGTTTTACGAAAAACAGTGTGGAAAATTTTTAAGTTAAATAAAAAGGTAATTAGCGAAGAAACTCAATCAGCATCTCACTTCAAATTCAAGACCGGACAAACCTTTTCAGGTTATTTTCAAGATTGGCTTTATATAGATTATGTGTATGAGCAAAATTCTAGTTTTGATTTTAGCTTAAATAACCCAAGTTCTATCTATCTTAATCTAGCCAAGGACGCGGAACAAAGTAAGCCAATATTTGTTCACGTTCGCTTAGGAGATTATCTAAATTTTCCAAATATTTACTCTATATTGCCAGAAAGTTATTTTCTAGATTCACTTAAACATTTGGGATTAAATAATAATGAAAAAATTTGGTTATTTGCTGAAGATTTAGAAGAGGTAAGGAAATTTTATTCAGAATTAATCAAAAGGGCGGATAAGGTAATTGATAAAAAGATTGGTTTAAATGATATCGAGAGTTTTAAGTTGCTGTGCCAAGGAACTAAATTAGTAGCCAGCAACTCTACTTTTTCAATGTGGGCGGCTTGGTTTGTTAATAAAAATGGGTTCAGGGCTGTTGTACCACTTCAGATGGGTGTTAAAGGAGGAAGTGATTCTTTGAGTGATGAAAGATGGGATCGGTATGATGTAGAAAAAAAAGTGATAATCCCTGGGATCAAATCAAATGCAAGATATTTAGAAAAGAAAAGGGAGTTTTTAAGCAAGTTTGAATAAGTGGGTAATTTGTTGAGTAAATCTAGGTTATACTTAGGTAAATAATCCAGCCTCTGTATTTTCAGAGGTCTTGCGAGTCTTAATTTATACTCACCATCGAGACGCGCATCATGTCTCGTTAGGTTGTTATGTCATTTAAGGATTTAAAGGTAAGCCCTGAGCTTATTAAGCAATTATCGGCGGCTGATATAAATAAGCCATTTCCAATTCAAAAAGCAACTTTGCCTGATGCAATTTCCGGCAAAGATATTTTAGGCAGAGGGCAAACTGGCTCAGGTAAAACACTTGCATTTGGCCTTGCACTTTTGACTAGATTAGCTGGCAGAAATGCTGCACCAATGAGACCTCTTGCACTTGTACTTTCACCAACTAGAGAGCTTGCAATGCAGATTAATGATGTGATCGCGCCTTTGTCACGATCGGTAAATTTGAATTCACAGGTTGTTGCTGGTGGCCTTTCTTACTCAAAGCAGATCCAAGCTTTAAAACGGGGTGTGCCAATTGTGGTCGCAACTCCTGGTCGGTTAATAGATTTAATCCAAAAGAAGCATATTAAGTTAGATGATATTGAGATAACGGTTTTAGATGAAGCAGATCAAATGGCTGATATGGGATTTTTGCCAGATGTTAAACGAATTCTTGATTTAACTAAGCCAGGTGGACAAAGAATGCTATTTAGTGCCACCTTAGATAAGGATGTTGACTCTTTAGTTAAGAAGTACTTAAAGAATCCAGTAACTCACTCATTAGCTAATGAGAAATCAACTGCTGGGAATATGACCCATCACGTTTTGATAATGGAGCAGTCACAGAAAGATTTAATTACTAATCAAATTGCAGCACGAAAAGGAAAGAGCATTTTCTTTGTTAGAACTAAACATGGCGCAGATAAGTTAGCTAAAAGAATGAATGAGGCAGGCGTTAATGTCGGCGCCCTACATGGTGGTAAGACTCAGGCGCAAAGATCTAGAGTGCTTGAGGCTTTTAAATCAGGACATACAAACGCGTTAGTAGCAACAGATGTTGCTGCCCGTGGCATACATGTTGACGATGTGTCACTGGTTGTCCATGTTGATGCGCCAGAAAATCATAAGGATTACTTACACAGAGCTGGCAGAACTGCCAGGGCTGGCGCAGTTGGAACAGTGGTGACACTTGCAACACATAAGCAAAGAAAAGGTGTGCACGGCTTAGCAGCAAGGGCTGGCGTGAGATTAAATGAATCAACCGTTAGACCACTTGATGCTAATTTAGTAAAGGTAACTGGGGCGGCAGAGCCATCTGGAATACCAATTGTTAGCGCTCATGGTGCAAAGAGTGAGGGTGATGGCAGATCTGGTGGATATCGAGGTTCAAGGCCTAGGGGTGGCGGTAAAAAGAAGAAATCTCGTCCACGTCCGCATGAGCGTCGTAAGCGTCCTCGGTAATAATATTTAAAAGTTAATATTTCTTATGCCAAACATTTTCAGCAATATAGAGTTAAATGGAATTAACTTTATAAAAGAGTCAGAGCGCAAGGGCTCAGCCAGATCACTATTTTGGCCCTGGGCAGCTGCAAATGTTTCATTTCTAGCTCTCTCCTACGGATCATTTTTCTTAGGCTTTGGTATCTCATTTTGGCAAGCAACCTTTGCAGCAGTAATTGGAACAGTTGGTAGTTTCTTTTTGGTAGGGATTTCATCCCTTGCTGGTAAGCGCGCAAATGCACCAACTATGACATTATCAAGGGCTGCCTTTGGTGTTAAAGGAAATATTGTGCCAGGACTTCTTTCCTACTTAATATTTGTTGGCTGGGAGACAGTTTTAGTATCCCTTGCCACCTTAGCCTCTGAAACTGTTTTTACCAGAGTAGGCAATATCAATCCAGATATTTCAAGAGTTTTAGGATTTTTATTAGCTGGTGGCTTAACCGTTATTGGCGGTGTTTTAGGGTTTAAAATTATCATGAGAATTCAATTCTTTTTAACTATCATAACTATTTTGCTAACAGCAGGTTACATTCTGCTAACAATAGATTCAGTTAACTGGGATAAAGTTTTATCCCTACCAACAGGAACAGCTGCTGGCTTTATCGGTGCAATCATTTTTGCGATCACCGGTATTGGACTTGGCTGGGTTGGGTGCGCAGCTGATTACTCACGGTATTTACCAAGAACAGTCTCTGGTAAAGCGGTAGTTGGTTGGACCATATTTGGCGCATCGATTGTGCCAATAGTTCTAGTTATCTACGGCTCACTCCTTGCTGCAAGTAGTGATGAGTTAAACAA
>Ga0214921_10006886_pt1 | contig 15341 bp, 12 predicted proteins | sample LL1505_MetaG_FD_177992 | JGI IMG/M metagenome (GOLD analysis project Ga0214921, IMG submission 177992) | Freshwater microbial communities from Lake Lanier, Atlanta, Georgia, United States - LL-1505 | ecosystem: Environmental > Aquatic > Freshwater > Lake | place: USA: Georgia | collected...
TCAAAGAAGAGACGTTCCAATGGCAACAGACGACAATCTGGTTTCTTAAAGCCAACCCGTATCAGTGATGAACTTGCTGAATTCCTTGGAAAGACTGTTGGCACTGAAATGGCCAGAACAGTTGTTAGTAAGGAAATCAACAGTTACATTCGCGCAAACAAACTACAAGACCCAGCCAATGGCCGTAAAATCAACCCTGATTTAAAGCTTTCTAAGCTATTAAAGATTAACAAGGGTGAGGAACTAACATACTTCAACTTTCAAAAGTACATGAATCACCACTTCATTAAGCAAGTTCCAGTTGCCACTGCTTAAATTATTAATATAACTAATATACTATTTGAATTATAAAAATGAAATAATATACAATTGAAACAAAAAGAAAAAATGGAAAAAATATTACATAAAATACAAAAAGATTTATGTAATATAATAGAATTGTAATGTAAATAAATAAAATAGTGAATAAAACAATATAAAAATTAAAATGCCAATTATCATATAGTAAGGAAAGTTATGTCAAAACCTACTGAAACGATTGAAAATGATGATGATGTTTTTATGGACGATTTTGATGAAAAACCAACAAATAATAAATCAGAGTTAAAGAATGAATTAAAATCCGACATTGCTACATCCGATAAAACAAAACTAGAAATCTCTTTTATGGACAAAGTAAAGAATTACGTTGCTAAAAATAAAACAAAAGTATATATATTAACACCATGTTACGGAAGTCTTTGTTTTGTAAATTATGTTTTGTGTATAATGGCAACACAAGATTTGTTACGTAGTCTTGGTATTGGAATTAAAGTAGAATTTTGTAGAAATGATAGTTTAGTATCGCGCGCGCGTAATAATTTAGTAGCCAAAGCAATGAATGACCCCGAAATGACACATATGTTATTTATTGATGCGGATATTACGTGGGATCCAACTGATATATTAAAGTTAATTGTAAGTAATAAAGCATTATGTGGCGGAGTCTATCCATTAAAACATTATTATTGGGAAAAAATAGCAAAGGATTCACAATCAAAAAATGTAGCCAAAGAATGGATTGATAAAAAGAATAAATCGCAATTCAAAGACGCTATTAGTGATGAAAGTATGATACAACATAATTTATTAAGATATAATATTAATTATATTAACAATGTGTTATCTATTGAGAACAACTTAGCTAAAATCAAACATTTAGCAACTGGCTTTATGATGTTTAAACGAAGCACAATTGAACAAATGTCAAAAGCATATCCTTCTACCAAATATACTGATGATGTAGGATTTTTACAAGGAACTGAAAATAATTATGCTTATGCTTTATTTGACTGTGGAGTAGAAGACGACCATTATTATTCTGAAGATTGGCTATTTTGTCATCGTTGGACAAAAATGGGTGGAAATATTTGGTTAGATGTTACTATCAATTTAATTCATACTGGAAATGAAGATTTCAGAGGTTCATATTTATCTACTATTATTTAATGTGATTACTTAAATAAAGAAAAAAATATTATATTATAAAACAATTTATAATATAATAAAAATAAATTTACTTAACAAATAAAAACCCTTCTTTCTCCATTACATTATATAATTTTTCAAAATTGATATTGATAACATTATTTTCAGTTTTATAATTATCCAAACAATCATTTTTTTCCAATTGAAATAATTGATATGTCCTTAATAATAATTCGTAATTTTTTATATATTTTGTATTTTTTATTAACCAAACATAAAAACTGTAAGGTTGTTTATTATTTTTTAATTCTTTTTCAGAATATTTCATATATTCATAATACCATTTGAATGTTTCATTCAATGATGTTTCATTATTAATATTATAATCGGTTCCTGATAAAATCATTATTTCATTAAATATTTGCGAAGACATATTCAAGTCAGATAAAATTTTATTTCTATCATACAAAACCGCTGTATGATTTAATAAACTAATATGACGAATAACATAATTACAACCATATAAGAACATATCCATATCATCGCTTACGCACCCCCATACTTGTTCTGTCTTATTTAAATAAGCACATAATTGGTCTGCTTCACATGGTGCTATAAAGTACGATACCCCGTACGCATCAAATAATTGTTTTACCTTACATACATCATCGTCTTTTACGCGAATAAATTGTTTTTTTAATAATTCCATTTCTACTATTTTTTCTTCTTTCTTTTCTTCATTTGTTTCTAATAATAAGTGTTCTTTTATATTTAGATATTTCTTTTCAGCTTCCATTTTATCAATAAGCCGTTTTATTAGCAATTGTTTTTTTTCAGGGGGCGGTTTTCCATCAAATATAAATATAGGGCTAATATCATATTTTTTCAATATAGATATAAATAAATACATATTTTCCATCAACGCATTTTCGCTTAAGAATTTATACAAATATATACTAACATCAATTACTAATTTTTTTCCTGTTAATTTACTTAAATGAATTTTGGTTATTGACTTTTTGTTACAGTTGTCTAATAAGAACCTGTTTAAATTTTTTATTCCCATTTTGTTGGATTTTATATTTTGCAATTTGTATTCAATAATAAAATTCTTCAATTTTTTGAATAATAGAAATATTTTCTTTATTTATTATAACCAATGAAACAAATAACGAAAGAAATAACTGAATTTTTAAACAATTTTAAAAATAAAATTCCATCAATAAAGTTCTCAATGGATAGTAAAAATTTTCTAAAAGAATTATTTATTTTGATGAAACAAGGTGATGAATACTATGAAAAACACAAATCAAAAATAGAAATTAATATAAAAAATAATATTCCTGAAAGTAATGATTTTAATTATATGCCTACTAACATTAGAAATAATATTAACACTATGAACGGCACTTGTTATGAATATAACTTTACAATTAATACAAAAAAATACAATGTTTCTTTCTATATTGAGAACAATGATAAAATAGATAGAGAAAAAAGTATAAAAAAAATATTTATATGGTTATTTATAGCGAATGCCTATGCAAATGAAAAATGTTCTCAATATTTGAATATAAATTTATATTTGACTGATTTAAAAAAGGTTCTCCCAAATAATACAAAAATTATTAAACAAGAAAACGCGAATACCGCATTCACCACATCTTGTAAAAAACATACAGAAATTAATTTATTTAGAAAAGAAGAATGGTTTAAAGTTCTTATTCACGAAAGTTTCCATTGTACTGGTTTAGATTTTTCTGAATTAGAACATAGCGTTAGTAATAAAAAAGTTCTCACAATATTTCCTGTTAATTCTGACGTTAGATTATTTGAAACATATTGTGAAATGTGGGCTGAAATAATAAATGTTATGTTTATTTCTTATAATAAAACCAACACTATTGAGAACCTGAATGAGGATATAAAAAAGTTAATTGTAAAAACGGAAAAATTGTTATATTATGAGCGGTTATTTTCTTTATTTCAATGTGCTAAGGTTCTCCATTTCTTTGGAATAAAATATAATAATTTATATGAAAAAGATTTAACATCTATGAAATTGAGAGCAATGAAATACAAAGAAGATACAAATGTATTATCATATTATATTATAAAAAGTATATATATGTTCTATGTTAATGACTTTATAGAATGGTGTGTTGAGAACAATAATTATAATGGTATTGTATCATTAAATTTTAATAAAAATGATGAAAATATAGATAGGTATATTCAATTTATTAAAGAACATTTTTTAAATTCATCTTACACAGGTTCTCTTGCTATATTTGAAGAATGGTTTAAAAATATTAATGAAAAATCTCTTAGTTACGAAATTTACAATACATTACGAATGTGTGTTAATGAAGAATAAAAAAAAAGGCAAAAGCCTAATTTTTATTATTTAGTTAATAAATTGCAAATTACAAAATATAAAATATAAAAGATTAATACATTAATGTTGATTCGCGTAAATATAAATTTGTTGTTGTATTGTCTTGTAAATCGGTTTTAACTTCTTCGAATGGAATATTATTATCAATTTCATTGTTTGAAATAATTTTAGATTTCAGTTCAGCAATTTCAGCTTCCATTTCTTCCATTTTAGCTTTTTGTTCTTCAATTAACTTCTCCATAAATTGATTACTGGCAATCAATTGATGAATATTCAATTCAGGTGCTTTCACTTCTGGAATAGGAGTTTTATTAATTCTTACAGAGAAGAATCGGATTACATTTCTATTGGATGAACTTGTAATAGAATTCCAATTATTAGAATTATAACCAGTAAACTTTACTTCTTGGTTTTTTGTAATATAATCAATAAATTCTACAGCTGTTTCAAACCAATATTCAAAATGTACGAATGCTGATAATTTTGTTGTTCCATTTGGTTGCGATTTAGATACATAATCTACACGTGATACCTTACCTATTTGGACTTTTTCTTCAAAGTAATTCTTCATGCTTGCTTCATCAAATAATGGTTCTCCGTCCAATAACATATCTTTTGGTAAAAATGGAATGTATAAACTTTTCCATGATGGTTGATTGTTTTGTAATGGAGTTGATGAGCAATTAAATGATGCCATTGTAATAATAATTTAATAAAAGATATTAAAATAATAAAATATAAATTGCTTTATTAGACCGTTGTTAAATTCTTGCTTAGTTAATTATTTGTTTATTGTCTTACATACATTGGATAAAAAGGAATTCAATTTTTTACGATTTTAGCGATGTTCTCTTATGAAGGGTCTAATGTTCTCTTATACATTTAGGAAAAATTTTATTATAAAAAAATAATAAGTAAAATTTATTAAAAATAAATATAATATATAGTATATAATATGTCCGGACAATTCAATACTGCTAACTACAATACTATTAATGAAGAAATTCGCGCTATGTTAAGCACTGGTAAATATTCAGGTGTTGCTATTAATATATACACTAATCCTGAATGCACAGATGTTGCTTTAGATAATGATGGAAATAGAATTGAAAATAAATCTATTATTAATATTTCAAATACTAACGCCCATAAAGATAATGATGGAAATAACATTAATGCTACAGCAACTATTACATTTAGTGATAATTCTACTCTATTAGCAGATGACGAAACCGACCAATATTGGTATATATTAGTAGGCGTTCCACTTCAACTTACTAAGTTTTAATTGTCTCAAAAACAAAATCATATTTATTGGAAAATAAATATTATTTATTGTTCTATTTATTGTTCTAATTTTCATTACCAATTGTTCTTCTAACTTTCATTAATAACTCATCTGTTTTAGCAGGATTGCCTCTTTCAAAATGCATTAATTTAGCATCTTTTGTTTCCATTAATACTTTTTTCAAATCCAAATTTTGAGTAAATTTAGCCAACAACGCTTTTAATCTTTCTTCTTCATATCGTGGGTTAAGTCCCATTTCATAAAAATCGGAATCAATCACTATATTGTTTGATTTTGTTTTTTGACTTAATTTATTTTGTTTATTTGGTTTCGCCCCTAGCGCTTTAGCCAATATAACATCTTTGCTAATTTCACTTTCACTATCCAATGAAAATTGTAAATAAAAATCAGGAAATCCTTTTTTATATTGAGAACCTTGGAAATAATGTTCTACTGAACTCCATCTATGTCCGTCTAATGAAAATGGCGCAATCCAAGTATCATCTAATTTTTTTCGCCAATCTACACAAACGCTATCTTTATTCAATGTGTTAAATTCTGTTATTCTAGACTTTTTAATTGTTTCACCAGAACCTTTACCCGCTTTATTATGAGACGATTTTGAATAAAATACAAACACTGTTTCTGGGTCATATTTATCATATTCAATAACTTCGTCATCATAGTCTGGTGAACCTTCATCTGGAGACAATCCTAATTTCATTTTAAAATTACGAAACTCTCTTATTAAATAATAAGGACCCGAATTTTTCTCCATACATTTGTTAATTACTAAACATTTTATATCATAAGGTATTTCTGAAAATTTAAATATTTTCTTATCTTTATAAGTAATTAAATTATAATGATTTCCCAAATAACAACCTATAATATAATAATCTGGTGAAAAATTACCTTGTTTATTCAACTCATCATCATTCAATTGACCACATTGTAATACAGCATTGATATCTCCATTATTATATGCTTCTTCTGATAATATAATGATTTTCATATTTAATAATTTTTCTAATGTTGATATTGACCAAGTATCAGCCCAATAATTAGGAGTTTGTATGAATTCTTTTAATTTTTCCAAAGTGTCTATTCCTTCCATAAATTTAAATTCTTCTAATAATTCTTTTACATCTTCTTTTTCTATTTTTAAAGAATTATATTTTTCTATCATTTTTTTAGCTTCAATCAATAATTCTTTACTTTCTTCTTTGTTAGTAGTTCTATCATTTCGTTTTTTCAATTCATTGGTAATTTTTTTTATATCTTTCATTTCATTATCTTTATTTTGTAATTCGCTTAAAAAATTAACATATAGAGAACGGTATTGTTGGAATAAATCATCAGTTGCTTCAGACGCTAACAATGAACGCATTTTTTCTATGGTAATGTTATATCCTATTTGTTCATAAGCGTCTTTTATAACATATAATAAACAATTTCCATCACCAGATGTTACTTCTATACTATAATTATTATTTTTCATAAATTTTTCAACCCATTTATTTTTAGATTTCTCTACATATTCCAATTTATTATTTTCGCTGTCTTTTTCGGTTTCTTCTTGTAATCTTAATGGTGGTTTTATACTTGAATCAATTTCAAATAAACCATTCTTTAAAATTTCATTCGCTTTTTCTTGTTGTTTCGATTTTTTTTCTTCTGGTATTACTAATCGTGTAGCATCATTATCTTCGTGGTATTCTTCTTGTTCAATGTTCTCAATTTCAATTTCAATTTGTGGTTTTGTGGCTATTCCTTTTTCTATTTCTTCTAATTCATTTTCTTTGTAATTTGCGATAACTTCTCTTATATATTTTTCATTATCAAATAACAATACATTTCCTTTATCAAAATCAATCTCGTTTTCTTTTACTAAATTTTGTATATTATTCGCGTGTACTTCAAAAATGCCAATTTTTGCGTTAGCAACATTTCCTAACAATAAATAAATTGGATAATATATAATATCATATTGTGAATATGTATATTTTTCTTTACCAATAGCAATGTTTAAAATATTATTATAAATTTCCATTTCATAAATTTCCGTTTCATAACCTATATCACCATTTTCTATATCTTTTAATTCCTTATAATTAACTTTCTCAGGATTTATCTTTGACTTTACCATAATATAATTAAAATATATATTATTTACATTATAGATATATATTTTTAATTCTTTTTTACATAATTGTATTAGAATATTATTATAATAATATATTCTTCATTTCTTTAGAGCATCTAATATATCCATATATTTGAATATAGCACGACTACTTAAACTTTTTTTATCTTTCACTTTCAATTGAGAACATACTTTTATATTTTCTGTTACAATATCCCATTGTTCTTCAGAATGACAATCTGGCTTTGCTGTCGTTATCATTATAAATAGATTTTCGGTTATTTCCTCTATTTCATTATTTTTATTCAATTCATCCATATACTCAAACACTAAATCTTGTAAATATGTTATTAAACCAAATAATGTTGTTTTACTTATTAAATCTTTCTTCATTAAATTTACCATAAATAACGACAATGATTTACGTTTATCATTTGTTTTATTATAATTACAATATTTATCGTAATCTAAAGTAGGTTCTACATAAATTATTTCTTTTACACCATTTTTATATTGATTTATAAATACATCAATTATGCTTATAAATTGAGGAAAATTATTACATAATTCTTTATATAATTCAGCATATAATTCTGATAAAAATTTATTATTAATTGCGATTTCAAATATTGAATTTACTATTAATTTCATATCATTCTCTTTATTTTCATTATCATTATTCATAATATTATTTATATTTTCAATTATAATGTCTCGTTGTGATTCATAATTTTTAGCAGATATTTTATTCAAAGAAATACGAATATCATTTAATATTTTTTCTAATCCTTCTTTTTCTACTATTTTAGTAGGTTTGAACGCAATTGTCTTTCTAACATTTTCCCAATCATCATCTATTATTTTTTTTCCGTGTAATGTTTTATATTTTTTATTTTGAGAACCTGAATTAAATTGCCCCGATTTTTTATAATGTTTATCATTTTCATTATTTTGAACAAGCGATATAGTACTAATATATATTTCTAATTCTTTTTCCAAATTTTGTATTTTATCTATTACTATTTCAGGCAATTTGTATTCAAAACGGTCATTCATAATATTTACAAAATCATCATAATTATATTTCATATTTTTTGATATTATGATTTAATATTAAATATTATTACAATTTTATATCTTTTATTTAAATAATATATTGTGAATAGAACATAAATATATTGTGGTTATAAATGATATAATATTTGTTAAAATGAATAATGAAAAAATATTAGAATGCTGTGAAGATAATGAACAAAATATTAATACTTGGGACGATTTGAATTTAAAAAATGATTTATTGAGAGGTATATATTCATACGGATTTGAAAAACCCAGTGATATTCAAAAAAAAGCTATTTTACCAATAATAAATGGAAAAGATACTATAGCACAAGCACAATCTGGAACTGGTAAAACTGGAACTTTCGCAATTAGTTGTTTACAAAATATTGACCCTACCAATAAAAATACACAGGCAATTATTATTGCTCCAACACATGAGTTAGTAAAACAAATATATAATGTAATTTCATCATTGGGTAGTATGATGAATAATGTAACTATAAAAACAATTATTGGCGGAACATCTATTCAAGATGATGCTACTGAAATGCGTAAAAACTGCCCTCAAATTATAGTAGGAACAGCCGGACGCATATTTGATATGATTAAACGAAAATATATAAGAACAAAACATATGAAATTATTTATTTTAGATGAAGCGGATGAAATGCTTTCAAAAGGTTTTAAAGACCAAATTTACAATATTTTTCAACATTTTAATCATGATATACAAGTTGCTATTTTTAGTGCTACAATGCCAATTGAAGTGTTAGAGCTAACTAATAAATTTATGAAAGAACCAATTAAGATTATATTGAAAAATGAAGAATTATCATTGGATGGTATACAACAATGTTTTTTAGCTTGTGTTGGTGATAATGATAAATTTGATATGCTTAAGCGTTTGTTTTCATATATTAGTGTTTCTCAATGTATTATATATTGTAATAATGTGAATCGCGTAAATGATTTACAAAACGCAATGAATAAAGAAGGGTTTTCAGTTTGTTGTATTCATAGTTCTATGAATAAAAGTGAAAGAGAAATTGCTTTTAATAGTTTCCGTTCAGGTAGCTATAGAGTTCTTATATCATCTAATGTAACTGCACGGGGCATTGATATTCAGCAAGTTAGCACAGTTATTAATTTTGATATTCCAAAATGTGTTCATACATATTTACATCGAATTGGTAGAAGTGGTCGCTGGGGTCGTAAAGGATTAGCTATTAATTTTATTACGCATAATGATATACAATATATGAGAAATATAGAAAATCATTATAAAATTTCTATAAATGAATTACCAGATGATGTTAGAAAAATATTACAATAATTATAACATAAATAATAATAATATAAAAAAGAATTGATGATATTATTATAATGTCGCTAATTGAATTAGTAGATAATACACGAACTGATAAAAATGAAATTCATGGTTATTTAGAACTATATGAACAATTATTATCGAGATTAAAAACATCAGCAACCAATATATTAGAAATTGGAATTGGACCATATAAACACCCGCACGACCCAATACATAACTATTTCCCTACTGGAAATGGTGGTAGTATCAAATTATGGGCTGATTATTTTTCAAACGCTACTATTTACGCAGTAGACATTATTGATTATGATAATATTTATGATGGTATTAAAAATAATGATAAAATAAAACTATTTTCTTCCAGTAACGCATATGACGCACAATTTGTTAAAGAAAACTTTATTGACAAAGATATAAAATTTGATATGTTGTTGGATGATGGACCACATACATTACAAAGTATGATAAAATTTATTGAATTGTATTCTGGTTTAATAAATGATAATGGAATTTTAATCATTGAAGATATCCCAGATGTTGCGTGGTTTAATGAACTATTGAATATTACTCCTGAACCTCTAAAGCAATATGTAACTTGTTATGACGTAAGACATATAAAAAATAGATTTGATAGTTTAGTATTTGTTATTGATAAACAAGATAAATAAATATTTTTATACTCTAACCTAAAATATATATTTATAAATAAAATAAATATATATTGATGTAGTATTATAGTAAAGACAATGATAAAAATATTTTATTTATTCGGATTTCTTTATTTATTCATTCAATGCTTTTCAACGCCAATAAAATATTTATCAAAACCTCAATGGATTAGTATACATAAAATATTATTACATCCAGGAACAACGCCAGATATGCGTAATGATATTAATAAACTTTTATATAATCGTTTTGAAGATTGGGCTATTCGTAAAACATATTTATTTACACAATATCACTCATATACTTGTCGTAATATAAATGTAAAAGAACTTGGTATATATTCTTGTAATAGTTTACATAATGCTATTGTAAATTATAAACCGAAAGAAGTGTATAATGATACTTCCCAGTTTTTAAATTATGTAGGTAAATGTATTGATGGCGCATTATACACTGGATTAACTGAATTATATCCAATTACAATTCTACCTAAAAATATAAGAAAACAAAAACGAACAATAAAAAATAGATATTTATATAAAAACATGCTTGATACAATTTTTTTATCAAATGATATTATAGGTGAAGAACCAAAAGTAAATATAAATAGAAATAATGATAACTTATTTTCAAAATATGAATATATAGAGTTATGGAATGAAATAAACAAAGACTTTCCTTCTCTTGTAAAAAAGATTATGAAATTAAAATATTCATATGAATTTGACATTATTAGGACAAACAAAGAAATTGCGGAATTAATTGGTTGTTCTCAACAAAAAGTAATAACGAATATTAACAAAGCACGAAAATTATTGTCAAATAAATTCTAATTTATTACAGTTTAATAAATAACATTATTTTTCTATTGTCTACCTCCATGATATTTAGTAACATAATCAGAAATATTAACTATTTGGAATAAATATTATATAATTATTTTATATAATGATTTCGTCTTATAGATTAGGTGATTTAGTTATGTTAGGTTTATCAGAAAATGACATGAATAAAATATTAATAGAACATCCAAATTCAATTGGTAGTAAATATATTTTAGAAAAAAGAAATAATACTTGTTGTAATAATATTGATTTAATTACCAAAATTGTTATGGAAAACATAGTACAAAACTTAGATTTTTTACCAAAAAATATAACAGATAGCACATTAATACATTTAAGATTGGGAGATGTTGTTTCTGGAAATGAGTGGCACGAAAAAATAAAACGACCACTTGAAGTAGATTACATTAAATCATTAGTTTCAAATGATACTAATCCAAGGTATGTTATTGGAAAATGTTTTTTTGCTGCGCCGAGCTCAACAAACTACGAAGAATGTATTAATAAATCAAACGAATATTTACATAATGTAATTAATGAAATACAAGCAGAACATTTTAACTCTGGAAATGCCGATATAGATTTATGTTGTGCCGTAAAATCAAAATTATTTATACAAGGAAGGGGATTTTTTAGTAAGTTAATTGTTGAAATAAGAAAAAAATTAAACTTAAATAGCATTGAAACAACTACCCATGATTAATTGGGCATTTTAAATAAGAAAAGGTGTAAAAAATAATTGTAATAGAGTATAATTTATTATTCGTTTATAATATTTATAATTAATACATAAATATTATAATGATAAGTTTTAGTTCTATTAATATTATAACAAAATATTTCAATCCTGATGCTTCAAACTGTAATTCAAATGATACAAAAAATATAACAGAAACTATAAATAGAAACTTAGTAAAGAATTTCAAACTACCTATTCAATATTTAGATGGTTCTCAATTATTCTCTATTACAGATAATGTTTCAGATGATTTAGAATTAATCACCAAAGAAAATGAAAAACAAAAAACAATGTATCATTATTTATTCAAACCTACCCATCATTTTGGTGAGAACCTTATACCAGAATGGAAAAAATATTATACAACAAATATTGATTATTTAAATGATACCAAGAATGTTTTAGAGAATATGAATGAATATCGTAACACTTTATTACACGATAATTTTGATTATAAAATAAAATGTGAAAAAATAAATGATATTTGGAATGAATTAAAACACAACGAAGATTTTTTATCAAAATACAATTACATTGAATGGGATATGATTAAACATTTTAATAAATCCACGGATATTTTACAAATCATATCAATAATGAATTTAGCATCGCCTATGATAAGTTTTATTTTACCTTTTATGTTGTTAATCATACCGTTCATTATTTTAAAATTTCAAAATATTCCTATTACATTTGATGTTTATTTAGAGGTTCTCAAAGAAATAGCGAAAAATCATTTTATTGGGAAAGCATTAACTACTGGAATGAGTAATTTAACTCCTGATAAAGTATTATATTTAATTTTTATATTCGGGTTTTATTTATTACAAATTTATCAAAACGTTACTATGTGTAATAGAATGTATAATAATACTATAAAAATAAATGAATATTTGTTAGAAATGCGAGAATATATAAATTATTCTATAAAAAATATGCAATGCTTCTTGAAATTAAATAAAGAAATCAAATGTTATAATGGATTTTGTTATGATATTTCAAAATATTGTAATGAATTATTGGCAATGAAGACAATGTTGAACCGCATAAAACCATTTGAATTATCATTTGGAAAATTATTAGATATGGGCTATTTATTAAAATGTTACTATGAATTACATTCTCATAAAGAATGGGAGGATACATTAGTATTTTCATTTGGGTTTGAAGGATATATGAATAATTTATTGGGTGTATATGAGAACTTAGAAAATAAGAATGTTTCTTTTGCTAATTTTGATTTATCTGGCAATTGTAATATTGAAAAACAATATTATCCACCATTGGTTGATGAAAAACCAGTTAAAAATGATTGTAAATTTGATAAAAATATTATTATTTCATCGCCCAATGCTGGCGGTAAAACAACTATTATAAAGTCTACCATGTTAAATATCATTTTTTCTCAACAATTGGGTTGTGGATTTTATAAATCATGTCTTCTTAATCCTTATACACATATTCATTCTTATTTGAATATTCCAGATACTTCTGGTCGCGATTCATTATTTCAAGCCGAATCAAGACGATGTAAAGAAATTATTGATATCATCAATGATAGTAAAGAGAATTCGCGTCATTTTGGAATATTTGATGAATTGTATTCAGGAACAAATCCAAAAGAAGCAACCAAGTCTTCTTATGCTTTCTTATTATATTTATCTAAGAAAGAAAATGTTAATTTTATGTTGACTACTCATTATGTTGCTATTTGTAGTAAATTTAAAAAATCAAACAAAATACAAAATTATAAAATGGTGGTTGAGAACCTTGATAATGGTTGTTTGAAATATACTTATAAAATGAAAAAAGGAATATCAAAAATACAAGGCGCTGTAAAAATATTAGAACAAATGGATTATCCAAAAGAAATTATAGATAATGTTAAGAATTATCTTTGAAAAATAATATGATAATTTGAACCTATTGTTATACATTAAATACATTAAATACAATAAATAATATAAATAGTAGTTATTGTATATTAAAATAATGAATCTTATTTATATATGTGTTTTTCATAAAGAAAGTTATATTAATTTATTGAAACTACTTATTACTTCAATATCTGTAAAATCGCATATTAATAAATATACTACCGATATTCTAATTATTACATCTCCTACTTTCCAAATACTTATAGAAAAAGAATTATTAAATTTTGATTTACCAATAAATTACTATACATTAGAATTAAATACTTTATTCGAAGCCGGTTGTGCGAGATTAAATATTTTTGACTATGAAAACATTAATAAATATGATAATATATTATACTTAGATACAGATATTTTAGTTAATGGAAATTTAAATATAATTTTTAATAGTGATATACGTGCTGATAAAATATATGTATTAGAAGAAGGAAATATTGGACATGAATTTTGGGGTTCACAATTTTTTGATTTTTCTAAAATTAATAGCGATACGCCAGCGTTTACGTCTGGAATACTTTATTTCAAAAGAAGTCATCCAATTCAGGAATTATTTGAAGATATAAAAAAACATATTATAGATTATATTTTTATAAAAAAAAATGATATACCAAGTTGTCTTGACCAACCATTTATTGTATATAATTCGATATCAAGTAATAAATATGATAATCAATTGTTGAAGGGTTATATTGAAAATAATCCGTCTATTGTAGATACAGATAAAATTATATATCATTTTCCTGGTACTCCTGGTTTATACGAAGATAAATATAATAAAATGACTTCATTTTGGATAAAAATGAATAAAATTCCGCGATTGTTTTTCCAAACAAACAAAATAAAAAATGATGAATATGTTTCAAACATGATAAAATCACAATTAGGAAAAGATTGGGAATATAAATTTTATTGTGACGATGATATTATAATGTTTTTCAAAAATAATCCAATACAAGAATTACCAGAAATTATAAACGTTTATAATTCTATTGCTAATGGCGCACATAAAGCAGATTTATTTCGTTATTATTATTTATATTTAAATGGTGGATTTTTTATGGATTCTGACGCAATGATATATGCAAATATAGATTATATAATAAATGATTTTAATTTTGTATCAGTTAACTCGAGCTGTCATTCTGGAACTATTTTTCAAGGAATCTTAGGCGCATCACCGAAAAATGAAATAATAAAAAGAGCTTTATTTCATGCTTATAATACAGAACCGCAGCAATTACAAAACTATTATCATTATTTTTGTAAACAATTATATGATATTATAAAAGAAAATACTTTTGGATATAATATTAAATTGTATAATGAACAGAGAGTAGACCATGACAATGGTGATGATATATTTGATGAAAAATATATTTTGTTATTCAAACATTATTGGAAACATAAAATAATACCTCAATATAAAAATAATTATTGGATAAACGGGGGTGGTTGTGGTT
>Ga0214921_10006887_pt1 | contig 15340 bp, 11 predicted proteins | sample LL1505_MetaG_FD_177992 | JGI IMG/M metagenome (GOLD analysis project Ga0214921, IMG submission 177992) | Freshwater microbial communities from Lake Lanier, Atlanta, Georgia, United States - LL-1505 | ecosystem: Environmental > Aquatic > Freshwater > Lake | place: USA: Georgia | collected...
TCATCATATTCGTCATATTCGTCATAGTTGTTATCATAATTGTGAGAACAACAGATTCCCATAGTATCCTGCCGAGTCAGCGGCGGAGGACGAGTCAGCGGCGGAGGCATGGAAGGAAGTTTCGGGGACTGGTTAGGAGTATGAAATGTATCATGCTTTTCCTCATCATATGCATCTTCCTCATCTGAATCTTCGTAACGAATGTTGTTGATATATGTTTGTTCCCTCATCAAACGAGGAGGAACGAGAGGAGGAACGAGAGGAGGAGCGAGGGTTGCCTGTCTGGACAACGGAGTTGGAGTCCACATAGGTGACGGCTCGCTTCTTGTCAAAGCACATCCGTATCCCATTGTTGTTTCTCTAGTTAGGCGGGAATTATAAGATAGCGGAATAGGTAGCTCTGTCTCAATATCACAATCACAATCACAAATATACAAGCTGTCGCGGTTACCACAACCACCTTCAGAGACCTTACACACTTCAGGCTGGAAGAGGCGACCAGTCTCGTCGGGAGCACAACCACAGCACCAAGAGCTATCGCGGTTACCGCAACCACCTTCAGATACCTTACATACCTCGGGCTGGTATAGGCGACCAGTATCGTCACGAGCACACCCACAGCACCATGAGCCGTCGCGGTTACCACAACCACCTTCGGCCAAAGGGCATACTTCGTTGTTGTCTTTTGTGTTATTCATCTTTCGATAGAGTTTAGATTAACTAATGTGTATTATTATAAACACGCTTTTTTCGTTTCATTTTTTTATCCAAATAGACAAATGAGTTATTTGGATAAAATGAATAAATATGCATTAGAATTTAAATCAAAGTGCCTCGACAAAGATTTTGATGAGTTAGATATACTGATAAACAAACTAAAACCACTTCTTACACAAAAAATTGACTTCGAAACCGACGATACAATATCCAATGCATTTTTTATAATACATAAAGCGACATTGAGTGAAAAAGAAAAAATTACATATAAAGCCGAGACACTATTTCAAATAGAAAATATTAGAAATAGTATGATTGATAAAATTGTCGAAATACAACGGAGAGAACTACCATGATAAGTGAAGCAATATAGATGTTTCTATAGAAACATGTTGGTTTTTTCACTATATTCGCGATTGTATGGCACGTTGTTTCGCACACACCATTGTATAGTCTTTTGAATATTTAATTTAAGTGTCTGTTCTAAGCGATCGATCTTATTTTTATGTTTCATTATTGAAATGATAGTGTTCATGAACTCCAGCTGTTGTTGACCATAAATTAAATTTATATCATCTATTTTGTTCATAAAACTACATGGCAGGTCATACTCGAGCAATCGTGTGATATTATACTCCTTTGAGTATTTTCTTAGAAAATGAAACAATGTAGTATAATTTAATTTATTTGACTCGCGTGTTTCCTCTTCAAACCCACAACAAACTATGTATTTTTCATATGTCACTATATTGCTCGATGTTGGTTTCGTAATATATACTTTACCATACATAGAACTTAGGATAAACAAGATATCAATTACAGGTTTGTGAAATGTATAATTTATTTTTATAATGCAGTTTCCATTTTCAGATTGATTATTTATAATTAACATAAGGACCTGAATTAACTGAATTACATATGTATTTACATTGGATACGTCTTCTATCTCATAAAAAATAGTATTATATTTTAATATTCGAATTTGCTTATATGTGACATTATTTAGTTGAGCCAAACAAATATGATTTTCTCCATCATATCTGATGGTGTGTTTTGAAAATAAACTTTCTTTTGATTCTTCTGCGTTTGTGCCAACATGTAATGAATTTATTGCGAGTTTATTATCTATTATATGATGTGTGTTGTATATCTCAACTAGATCAAAATAAACAACAGATTTAAATACAAGTTTATTGATAAATGTGTTTTTACCTGGTATACCTGATACAAGTAGATAATTTGGAATTATATATCTCAAAATGTCTGTATATGTAATTTCTAGGTCATGTAAACTAATATGTGAAATAAGGCTTTGTGTGGTTAAAAAACAATTATATAGCGATGTGGAAATTATAGGTGATTGTGAATCACTACTGCATATTGGAGTAATTAACATTTTTGAATTTATTTTAGGTATAATATAAGTATTACTTGTCATAGTTACATATATGATGATTTAACGTTTAAACCTTTTCAAACTAATTAGTTCTAGTTTATTAATTACCTAGGCGTTTTTTTAATGTAAGACGCTTCTTTTTAATCGGTATGGGAAGGGCATCAACAGCATTTGAAATAACATTTAATGCATCTGTATTTACGGCAGTATCTGTATTTTCTAACGCGGGTTCTACAACAGCCTTTTCCAAGTCAATTAATTTCTTTACACCGGCGTCGGGTATAAGTTCAAGGTCCATTTCTTGCTCTTTTTCTTTTTCTTTTTCTTTTTCAGTTACATCAACATCCTTAGCTCGCTTAAGTATCAATTTGGAACCTAGACGCTTGACATTAGAGTTCTTCTTGCGTACAGAGTCTTTCTCTTTCTCTAATCCACCCATATTAAGTTGTTTATGTCTATACTCCTCCAAATCTAATTCTACTCTTTCAGTGTCAACATTGCGTATCTTCTTATAAACGAAGAAACGATTGAGGAATGAAATTTCCTTTTCATAATCTCGCATGAGATGCGATGTCCCGTAATCTTTCAATTTTGATGGTTTGTTCTTTGTTTCTTTATTCATATTATGAAACAATTCCTCAAATGAACCTGACCCACTAGGGAGTCCCAATTTAATGGCCTCATCTCTAGGTAACATAATAAAACCATACATCTCTAACACACGAGTCATGTAGTCAAAATTGACCAGGTACTCTGAAAATGTCTTGTTAATCGAATCCTGATAAACATCAATCTTGTAACCAATCGAGCTCGAATCGTCCGGAAAATCAGTCTCATCGTATTGTTTGGTTACCTCCCAAACCTTTACTCCATCCTGAACAATTTGTACACTTTCGCCTTTTTTGTATTTATCGAGCTTGTTGAACATTAACTTACCATCATATGCAGTTCCGATGAAGAAACCACCTGTCTTCGTGCACTCGGAAACATTTCGCATGAATCCCTTCAACGAGTCTGGCGTTTCGAAGAAGTAGTGAAGAGCAAATTGACACGACGAAACATTGAATCCTTCCTCGCCCTTACCATACAAACGAAGCAATGCCTTGTCCATCTTATTTTCGTCTTTCTTGATGAGACCAAATACAGCACGCGTTATAAGAATCGCCTTGTCATCCATCATCGCTGTTCCATCCTTGATATTGTGTGAGCTGTTTCCATTGACAAAGAGAGCAGATGGCGTGCTTTTGTTTGTCATACGCGACTCGAGAACACGCACACATGCACCATTCTTGTTGTTCTCCAAATTATCCTTGTGAATATCGACACCAAACACGAATGAAAGTTCTGAATTTACCCATTTTGACAGATCACCAGCTTTTCCACAAGCATAATCGATAAGTGTATCATTAGGACTACTCACAGATTTAATCAGCTTCTTCTTCACGAACAAATTGTGAAACAGCTTCAGATTGTCCGTCTTGAACTCACGAGAGGTGTTGTTATAATACTTGTCCTCTGTCACGTCATTGTCAGGTATGTTTTCGCCACTACTTATCATTTCCTCAGTGATAGGATAATGAATCGACTTCCAGTTATCATTTGCAACATGGTATGCGTTACCAAAATTACGTTTTCCATTCAGCATTTCTGTCGTCTTATCATAGCGAACACGGAGTGGGATCCAGCACCACCCCTTTTCACCCGTCTTGTTGTAGCTAAACTCCACAATTGTGTTGTCAGTAAACACGTCGCCTTCCGTTGTAATCATCTGATTGTTACCTTGTGCGTCCTTTTGAAGTAATATATTCGCGAGACCAGCCTCAACATCGTAAGGCGACGTCGGATAAAATTGAGCAGGTATGACATTCTTGCTACTTTCGTCCGACATATTTTTTGGTGTCTCATCATTCAAAATGTATTGACACGGGTTGATATATCCGTGTTGCGACGGGTTGTAACTACAACGCAGTTTTATCGTTTTATATTCGGAAATGCTATCGTGATACATGATATTTTGAACAACATCCTCATTGTTCTGTTTCTGTTTCATGGTCGTAACCAGAAAGTCAATCGTGTTGTACTCTGGAGGCTTCCATTTGAATGAATGCTTCCATGTTTTTGATTTCGAGCGAGGAGCTCCAACCTTGTCTGATCCAACACCTAACAAAGTTGGCGTGAATATCAGTCCATCAGTATTGTACTCAAATAGGCCGTCTTTAATTTTGGTAAGGATTAGCCTACACGCATCGAATATAGACTCCGAATCGTGATCTAACGGGTAAAATTCCTTCGATGTGATAGTGATAGGTGATTTGTTTGATAGATTATCTACACTCTGTTTTATGATAGATTTCGGTTTGAGAACCCGAATAAAATCCTTCAGTGTAGTAAGACGCGATTTCTTGGCATCTTTCGTTATGAATGGTAATGATTGTACATTCTTGTTCTCTACAAAATACACATCAAATGCGGCATATAAATTAATGAATTCCTTATTTTTATTGTGTGTGATGAGTTCGCCGTCGAGTATAGAATTGAAGCAGTCTTTATTGTCTGTTGTTGCACCAGTGAACGATACGTTCATGCTGTTTGAAATCAAATATATCTTTCCTTTGGAATCGACAAAGAGCAAGTTGCGTTCTCCATCCGCCTTTTCGGTTACCGTATAATCCTTTCTAATATTTATCACGTTGAGATTCGAGTCTACAGGTGCAACATTTGCCATTTGCAGCGTAACAGAACTCGGACCAATGAAATAAGGTGTATGAACAACCTTCTCATATGCCTTCACCACGTCGCTTTGTTCATAGTACGACACTGGGAAATTAGTCTTTTGCAGACCACCCAAAACAAATTTAATCGCCTTTCTCAGAGATTCGAGTAGCAACTCTGGCGTGTTTGTAGGATAACCAGGTCCGATCTTGTTGTTGTCAACCTCAATTTCAATCTCGTATCTCTCTGGATTAGTAAAGACTCCCGAGTCGGCGACATAATACACCTTTTTCATATCACGATTGCCTGTTTTTACTATACTAACATCAATCTTTACAGGATAATCATCATGCACAAACGTAACGCGATTCAAATAACGGAAAGACTTCTTGATATCCTTCCAGCTCTGAATAATGAAATGCTGAAGTCCCATGTTAGGCGTCTCTTCTTGCTGTAAGGAGACTTTGAAATTGAAATCATTGAAGAATACAGGGTTTATCTTGCCCTTGTTCTCAACAAAGACTTGCTTCTTTTTTGTGAATTTAACACAAGAATACATCCGTTCTAAACGAGCAAGATCGTCATTTGATTTACAATAATATTGGATTTGATCTAAACCATATATCTCGACACGAGTGTTCGATTCCTCATATTTACCTGTGTGTTTATTGATAAACTCAGTTTGAACGCGTAAGCTATATTCACCAGACTCGTCAATTGCTCGAAATCCTAACGCCTTGAATTTCTTAATTACATTGTCATAGTCGTTTTTATTGAATGGTTTGATGTCGCTGTTTCGCTGATTAATCGTTCCAAAACGCACTTCAAGCTCATAGTTTATTTTTTCAGTTGGTTTCAAATCGAAATATGTTTTGACTAAATTGTTGAACCTCTGAGAATTTGACTCATTCGTATACTCGGGTTTGTCATTGTTCTTTTCTTTGAACAATTCCTCCGGCGTATCCTTCATTGATTGTGATTCACCTTGTTCGGTCATTATATTATACATACAAATATAATTTTACATTACAACTCAATTTTTTGAACGATAGCTTCGTATAGCTCATTCTTCGTTTTAGTTTTATCATTGTCCTTTTTTGTCTCTATCTCCAGCTTCAAACAAATATCTACAAGATCCTGAAGTTTATAATAGGAAATATTACGAATAGGCTTATCAATTGCTTCAAGCTGATACAATGATGACTTCTTAAGATCGACAGCAGAACTATTAGTAAACTCATATGCAAACTTTTTATTTTCAAGTGCGTGTATTACATGAACCTCTGAGGTATTGTTCGACTTCAATTCAAAAAAAGTGCGTTTGTTGATATAAACCGCATTTTTATTTTCAATCGCACATAATGTAAAAAATGTTGGAATATCCAGTTTTGTTCCGTATGCGAGTATCTCTTCTAAATGAGCCAACGTAGAAAAACCATTTGATTTGATAATCGGTTTATTCTGTCGGATCTTCTCAACAAATTCAAACTTGTGTTTCTTTTCCAAGATAATGTTTCGGTGATTTGTATTGTTGTACTCGTCTTGTCCATGCAAAATAACAAATGCAATCCAGAAGAGAGAGTCTACTTCTTTGGGTTCAAAAAAAGATGTTGCTTTTATAGCATCATGCTTTCTTTGTTCTTTTTCTTTTTCTTTTTCTTTTTGTTGCTGTTCCTGTTTACAAGTCGGTGATTTTACGAGTTGTGTTTTTATAATAGATTGCATATTAAGTTCGTTTAATGTGTAATCTTGCAGTTTTTCCATGTTGGTCTATTTAATATAAACAGATGCCTTTAAGCCACTTTGCTATGGTGTGTCAATTGATACCGGATCGTCGTACTCTTCTTCAAGTGTAAATGGTCCGCATTCCTTGCTATTATAGACGAATTTGATAAAATACTTTACGTTTACGAAATCCTTAAGTAGGCGTTTTTCACCCCAACCATCTGTAAAATACAAAATGTCTGTCCAGTCAACACGTTCCTCGTAAATTTGACCAAGTCTGTGTTCGATAGGCCAAATATCGTCATCTCTTGAATCATAATAATATACATATGCTTTATCACCAGCCGATTTATCACCAGTAGACAATTCTGGAACATGTTCAAAATGCCCATCTGGATGGATAATACTGAATGGACACGTGAACAAAAGGTCATTGATCTCCTTGATTGCGGTCTCATAGAAATTTTCGTCCATTTTAACAAAGTTAAATTTTTATACTTATTATATTTATTATAATAAATAATCAATTTTATAATAGTAAAAAATCTGTAAATCTAATTAGGTTCAATAGAAAACATCTCATTCTTGAATGTATTCTTTTGTTGTTCGCCGTAATTTAAAGTTGTCTCCTGCATTGAAACATAATTAATGTATAATGTGAGTTCGTTTATTTGCTCCTCGTTCAGATCAGTGAGATTGATGTGAATTCCATATCTATTCTCGTTCAAAGTGATATTATCGTATTTCTTCATGATACGAAGAATTTCAATTTGGTTGTATTTGTTCATTTCATGAATCAAGTCGCGAATCGTGATCAGCGTGTTTGTCCTTTCATTTCCAATAGTATCCATATTATAATATCTTGAGTTCAGTCTCTATATTATTATTATTGTTAATCAAAAAAATATATTTTATGCAAATATATAAATGGATCTTGATGATTCTGAAGAGTGTTTGATATGTAGTGATCGATTAGATAATGATCCTCCAGATAGTGGTACACCATTTTATGTTGGGCCTGGAAATACGATGTTAAATTCTCTCGTAGGCAATGAACGTATCCAATGTTTAGGAGAACAACATCATAAGTATCATGTGAAATGTTTTAATTCTTTCGTAGCTAGTCAGCGTCGAGATCACAAATATGCTTTGTGTATGATATGCTTTGAAGGAATGGATATTAATGATAGAAATAAAGCAATACTTATTGACGACATTGTAAGAATAGGTGATGAAAAAAAAAATGAGAAACTCAGGTATGCTGACGCACTAAAAACTGCAAAAAAAGATAAGGATGTTTTGACAGAGACATGGATTGAATTAAACAAAAGGAAAAAATATAGAGGAAAATTGGATTGGACCATAGTAAAAGAAAGGCTGGTTGATAATTTTTATGATAAATATTATAGTGATTTTTCAAAAATATTGCGTATATGGTTAGAGTTACATCGTGATTATGACCCAGCTATGAAAAAGGCACGTGGTGAAAGAGAAACAGCTCTTGCACAAATAAGAGGAGTTGATAAAGCCTTGACTGATGTATGTAATAAACTTAATCTACTTATATATATTATTAATGATTTAACGTGGAAACCTTCTATTAATAAATATGAAAACGATGATAAGGAAGGTTATAGATACCATCAATATGCTTTACCCGATGATTATGTGAAGGAATTAGAGGATAGTGGATTGGTCTCTGGATATATTACAGATGAGACGTTGGAAAGTATAATTGATTTTTTGGTGGATAAACGCATTAAAGAGCTAGAAGAGAATCCGGATTATACTGGTAATGTTGGATATTTTCCACCATCAGACTTAAATTATGTATATAAAAATCCTAATGATTTTGATGATAATTATAATGCACGTACAAATGATGATGCTATGAATGAAGGTGGTTCTAAACCCAAGAAGGTGTATAGTAGAAGTAAGAAGATGATAATGAAGCGACGGATAAAGAATGGTATTGGTAAGAGTAAGAAACTTAGAAAAAAACATATACTAAAGAAGAGTAGTGCTAATAAAAATAAATAAAAATTATAGGTAAAAATATGTTGGGAAATTTGTGGATGAAACTTAGAGATACGATACCTTAGATGTATCTATTATTATGTTTAGTGTATATACTTGTCTATTTTCTTTATTTTACTTTTGCTTTATGAGCTCGCCGATGATCGAAATATACTTGTCATTCAACTCGAATCTCTGACCAATAACGCGAACTTGAATAATATCGCCTTCTTTTACATCTGCAAAATACTCGTCATTGTAATGGTGATCCTTGGCAACAAAAACGACAATCGGTGTGGGGTTCTCAATGGAGCTCTCTGCACGGATTCCTGCCTTGGTTATGTTCTTCGCGATGCAGTTGAAAATCATATTCTCAACCGGAAAGCATATTTCGCACTCAAAAACAACCTCAAACGAAATAATATTACCTCGCTGAATTAGACCGCTTGAATAGCTGATAACCCTAGATGAACCCTTTTTGATATAACCCTCAATGATACACTTGCCTTCAAATTGGTTGGAAACAGCAAGTTCAATGGTTTCCTTTAATCTGCTGTTGATAGCCGTCATGGGCAAGACAATTGCCCTGGAAATTAACCCCCTAGAATAGATAGGGTGTAAAGCCACATCCTTTCTCTTAATTTTAGGTTGTCGGATTTTCTTCTGACGTTCCATTATTCTATAATGATATAATTATAATGTTTTTGTATCATTTTTTTATTGTATTTTGAAAATAATAAACAATTTAAACATTAGTTTGAAATCAACCAAATGGATCAAGCGAGCGAAGATAATGATTGTTCTTTGTGTAAGATATCTTTAACTGATAAACCTAATTATAAATTGCAATGTGGTCACAATTTTCATACAGGTTGTATTATAGATTGGTTTCGATTTCAGTCTTATCAGTGTCCGTGTTGTTATATCGACGCACAATTATATAATAACTCGAATCTTTCAAATAATCAAGTTGTGATTACTAATTATTTAACTTATGTTGATGAGCAATTGGCATATGCCAAGAAAAACTATATATATCCTAGTTTTCGCTTTGCAAGTAATGAGGCACGCAAAAAAAATGCACCCCCACAACTGAAGCGTTTATATGCTAGTTATAAGAGGATGTTAGCAAATGATCAAAAACAAAAGGTCGAGGTTGATACTTATAAAGAGACTGAATTGAAACAATATCATGTTATGAACAAGAAATATCGTAAAATTTATATTGGACATATTCGTAGACTACGACGGATACGATGTATGAAACGACGGATTTGTAGATTTTTTAAGGTTGAAGAATAATTTATAACTCGTCAAATACGGGGAGGTCCGCCTCTAGTAAGTGCATTTGCTGGTATCTTGGAGTTATTATTTGCGGCAGAAGTAGTGTTTTGAATTATATCCGTTTCTTCCGCTATCTTCTTTGGCTTTTGAGGTCTTGGCAGTCTGCAATTGAGAGCACGCTCGAGCTTTGTAATTATCTGTGGATTGGGAATTCCTCTCCCAGCCTCGTAATCGGCAACGATTTGCTGTTTCTCGTTGATGGCGACACCTAAATCCTTCTGTGTCATCTTTTTTGCCATTCTTGCTTGCATAATTGCCTTGCTTAAGGTTGCATCGACTTGCATATGTCTTAGGTCTTCTGTATTTTCAATTGTGTGTGGGCTGGCCAGCGGCGTATGAGCAGATTGGTTACTTCCAGCACCAAATTTCTTCTCAGTTGTAATAATACCTGCCTGTTTTGCACGAGCGAGTTCTGCGGCTGATTTTGGCACTACGACAGGACGATTAATGCTGCCGCGACCAATATTGACGGGTGTTAAATCTTGGAACGTGTTAGTATTCATAGTATAATTTATATATAGTATAAATTATATATTGTTTTTCATTTTTATTATTTATATTTTGTATAAAAATAAATATAAAAAATAAATATAAAATATATATGTCAGATTTCAATTATATAACATTGGGTTATGATTGTTCTCCAGCAGCTGCATTAACAGGATTAGGCTTAAGAAATTATGCTCTTCCTTTTGATTGGGTTGTTTCTAATGTAAATGCTTTGTGTTTGTGTTTAGAAACAGATTTTGATAGATTTCATACTGGTTTAGTTTTAAATAATACGCATAAAAAACTAATAGATTCTTATGGTTTCGAGTTTCCCCATGACTACCCACTCAATAATAACAATGTAGACATGGATAGGATTGGCGAAGGTTCAATAGGTGAAGAAGATGGAAAGGTTATTACTGATAAATGGGTAGACTATCACGAGTTTGTATTGGATAAATATAAAAGACGTATAGAACGTTTTCGAAATATTATGAATGATATAAAACCCGTTATTGTTTTGTGTAGACATAGCACAAGAGATGTATTACAAATCCAACAATTATTTCAACGAGTTTATAACAAAGAAAATTTCTATTTTGTTAATTCTACAAGAGAAGGATTTGAGAATGATAAAATCAAAAATATCTATACAGAACAGAATAATGTATGGAATGATACGAATATTTGGAAAATAGGTTTTGAACATATTATACAAAAATACAATTCAAATATCGAACGTTAGAATGTATATTTGGTATATTTTATTTGGTATATTTTTACCAAATAAATAGGGTTTTTAGTTTTACTTGTTAAAGAAACGGATAGCCATTTCGGGTGTAAGGAACCATTTTTTATCACTATCCGTTATATCTTTGAATCTTAAAATAAACTCTTTCATAATACATAAGTCGATTAGACCAATTGCCTCTTGTTCTATTACACCCTTCTTAGTTTTGATTTGTTTTGTATTGTCACTGGTGTACTTCTCAACACCCAAGATCCCATTAAGTGATTGGATGACCTTTATTTTCCCTGCCTCGTCGCATCTTGCTCCAACATCCCTGTGTTTTGTGATGTCCTTGGTTTTGAATACTATAGATTGATTGTTATTTTCATAACCCATAAAACCTACAACCGAGTTGTATTTGCTCGGATCCATATCCAATAGCACTTTCACTTCGGGAACACTTTCAACGTATTTCTTGTCTTCATTACCCATCTTTGTCCATTTATTGTCCTTGTCAAGCTTAACATAATGTTCGTTTTTCATATCATACAACAAGATAGCCTTTACCTTCGGTGTTACTATGACTCTTTTCTCGAAATATTGCTTTATCTTTTCTTCCAGAGATCCTGGTGTAAGCGGATTAATAGAATACACATAGTTGAGTAATTCTAATTTATCTGCAAAAAAGAGTGTTTCTATTATGTGTGCAATGAGGAAATGATTAATGTGATCGTTCTCCTTCATGCCCGGATACTCGACAACAAGTTTCCTAATTACTATACCACAATGATCATACCAATTTTTATTACCTCTATCGATAGATTTTATGGAAAGGGTCGAATCATATGTAGTTTTTACAGAATTAAATATATCCACACTTGTCAGTTTAGGTTTTGCGATCTCTTTATCTATCACGATTTCAATATTATCATGCTTAAAATCAATAGGTGTTTGTCTCTCGAAGATTGAAATGCTGTTGTTAGTAAGTTCGATGGGTTGAAATAAATAATAGTCTCCGACGTTTATCAGACGTCCAGTTCTTCCAAATCTATCACTTATGAATTCATTCTTATCGTCAATGAGCTGCGTAAGTGCTGAGTAAATTTGAATAAGCGGATACTTCTTTTGTTTTTGTATTTTTCGGATCAAGACATCTTTCTTGTAAAAGACACTTTCTTTCATGAGTGTTCTGATGCGTTGCAGAATCTTTTCGTTATTCAGTTGAATGAATTTCTCATTGTAGGTGTCGAGATCCTCGATGCTGTCTACTTTCTTATCTTTGTCTTCTTGTCCTTCTCCTTCCTCGTCTCCTTCTCCTTCTTCTAATTCCTTATTTGCCTCTTCAATTACAATCTTCTTCTTCGGACGGCAATCAAATGTGCATTTTTCCATATAATCACATGCAAATGAATTGGGTGTATCTCCAACCTTGAAATCCTCCATCCTTGTGCCATCAGATAATACTTGAACAATAGGTTTTTCAATTACAGACGACATTATCTCCTGGGTGAAGTTTACCTGTTCGTGATTTATAATGCAATCCACAGCCGTTTCTTTGAGTAACCGACTGACTTTACCCATCTGAACTGCTTTGTATTCGGCTACACGATACACGTACATATCGGCAGCTTCTTGTTTGTTTTCGTCTTCGAGTATCGTGCCATGCATGAATATCTGGACATTTCTCTCTTCAAATGGGAGATCCTTGTGACTCAGGTTACGAACTGCACGCCCAATGATTTGCTCGACTCTGTTCATGTTATACCAAGGTTCTAGGACGTGAACTTGACGGATAAACTTCAAATCGATACCTTCTGAACCAGCTTTTGAAATCAGAACAACCTTCACCTTCTCTCCATTTTTATTATCTTCATTTGTAAGGCCTTTGATTTCAAACACGTTGTTTGGTGATAAGCGTGGATCACCTGTAATCATTGAATATCTCGCCGGACTAAATTTCTTCTTGTCCTTGGGCGGCTTCATAGTGGTTACATCAACTACGTCGGTTGGTTTATTTTTGAACAATGGTTTTGTGTCTTCTCCATAACGAGTAAATCCCATTTCTTCGAGAGCTAAAGCCATCGGTATAAGACCACTATCAATAAACTGAGAGTATATAAGTATCACTCCTTTTGCTGCGGATCCGTTTTTATAGATGTTATCAATGATGCTCTTTATTTTCGAACTATATTTACCAATCACATCGGGAGAGAAGATATGACCAAAACCAGTTTCTTTGTATTCGAAATTACCTTTGTTAGGCGGATTGGTTGACTCGTCAAATTTCATGAAACGCTTAAGACCTCCGCGTCCAACCAAATCCTTCGCATCGACTGAACCACCCACTTGTGTTTTTGGTTTGTCTGCGACTGGTTCTGATTGTAAAGGCTTCAAACCTTCATCATCGCCATCTGGCAACAGAGTTGCATTTTCAACAACCTGTTTATCAAACTCCTCTGATATCTCGTCTATATATTTCTCCTTGGGAATTTTATCAATTTGTGCTTTCAGTTTATTGTTAGGATAACTCATTATTAACGCTTCTAATGGCTTTTGTAGCAAGGTATAACCAAACGACTCCATATTAGCAAACGATGGCATATTTTTGACAACTCCCTTCTTTGTTGTGATAGAAAACTCCTTGTTTCTCAGTTTGTGTATGATGTAACGATAGACACAATATTGACAATTTCCACATTCATTGCAGTTTCCTATTTTTGTCAAATACAAACTTAAGATACGCTCTTTGTCCTCATCCTTGATTCGCTTCAAGTTCATCTGATACGATGGATATTCGAAATCGGGGAATGATTTTTCCTTAGCAAACTCGCTGGGGTAGACACGATAAGGAAATGTGTAAGGATTCTCTCCTCTTACATAGGAAATATAGCCAGTCGCCTTTTTGATTAGAAGATCTTGCCCACCAGGTTTGAACTTACCATACGAATCAAATACATCCTTGGTCTCGATATATCCACGTCTGTCGTTAATATTCATTAGGTTTAATAACCATATGATTTCCTTGTAGCTATTGTACATTGGAGTCGCAGACAACAAAAGAAGCCTCATGTTCTCCGCACATTTGACAAGTACTTCCAAGAAATTTGCAACCTTCTTGTTCTTGTTGTCATCTGTTTTTCGTATGTTGTGAACTTCATCGATAACAATCAAACGCTCGTCAAATTCGTTACGCAAACGCCTGATACCCTTTTCATTTATTGTCAGCTCACTTGCATCCGTAGCACCCGGATTCATTGTATTGTTTATGTAATTTGCAAACTGATCGTATCCTGTGAATAAATAATAGGAATTTATAAGGTTGCGGATCTGAGTTACAATCTTATCCTTTGACAAGCCACGCATGTTCATTGGATTGATCTCTTTGATCAGTTTGTTACCAATACATCCTTTGTGAACCCAAAGGCCGTCTATGTTCTTGAGTTTTCTCTCGTCAAAAAGTTGGACTTTGAAATTATCCTGCACGTTTTCGGATGCAACGATGATAATACGTTTTGTAATTCCCATCTGTTTCATATAATCTCGCATCTCCTCGCACACGCCAATTGCACTGCATGTTTTTCCACTACCTAATCCATGATATAATAATAAGCTATTGTATGGGGTTTGAGCCGACATAAAATTCTTTACAAATGCCTGGTGTGGTTGCAATTCAAAATCTGCCTTTGCTAATTTATCAGCATATGATGCTATATCTGTATGTATATCACCATCATACTTTGTATCACTAAACTCCTTTTTCGAAGAAATCTTAATATTAAATTCCTTGTCGTTTAAATTAGGATACAAATGATTGTCGCTTAAACATTTACCTTCAATTGCCTCCTTTTTTAGTAAGAATCGATTGCACTCCTTGGAATAATGTTTTTCGTTATCACAATTCATGTTAGGTACTTCTTGTAATTTACAATCCGTAGAAGGATCAAATGGTTCGTTATCAATATTTACGACATTTGCCTCAACACGTTTACTCTGTAATTCTGGTATAACATCGTCGTCTTTTGTTGTAGGAACTTCCTCTCCATTTTTTTTCACACATCTACCCTCTTTATTTTTACGTGTTCCTTTTGGGCATCGTGAACGCTTCTCTTTTTCTTTCTCTTTTTCAACTGGAACATCGAGAACTGGATGATCTTTTCTTACTTCATCTTCTATACGAAGCTGGATAGGTTCTTCTTCTTCTTTTTCTTTTT
>Ga0214921_10006889_pt1 | contig 15338 bp, 12 predicted proteins | sample LL1505_MetaG_FD_177992 | JGI IMG/M metagenome (GOLD analysis project Ga0214921, IMG submission 177992) | Freshwater microbial communities from Lake Lanier, Atlanta, Georgia, United States - LL-1505 | ecosystem: Environmental > Aquatic > Freshwater > Lake | place: USA: Georgia | collected...
CACTCACCAATTTAAATGCATCCAATCTTGTTACTGGCACAGTTCCTAGCTCAAGAATATCAGGTGCCTATTCGGGTATCACATCAGTTGGTACTTTATCGCAACTTAATGTATCTGGTGTTGTCACTTCAAATGGTTTTTTTGGACCAGGAACTAATATTACCAATTTAAATGCATCCAATCTTATTACTGGCACAGTTCCTAGCTCAAGAATATCAGGCACCTATTCAGGTATCACATCAGTTGGTACTTTGTCACAACTTAGCGTATCTGGATTTAGCACAGTATATTCCTTGTGGCTTAATGCCCAAGTATATGATATTAACAATTCCCCTGGATCTTTAGGAAATATATTAACATCCACCGGAACCGGTGTTGCTTGGTCCACACCATCACAGGTGGGTATTATTACCGGTTCTGCATCAGTCAACCAAATTGCTTATTGGAATGCATCTAATCAAATTACAGGATCTGGCAATTTTGTAATTAATGGTTTGGGGTCAGTAGGCATAGGCACATCTATTCCCACCAGCGCTATTACCGTTCGAGGAGATGCTTTAATAAATGGCGCAACAGTGGGTTTAGGAGGTGGTGGAAACAACTCTTCTAATACAACTGTTGGGGTGCAAGCGCTTTCTATTAACACAACGTCAACCATCAACAATGTTTCAATTGGGTATCAAGCCAATCAAAACGCCACATCAGCAAACAGCAATGTGATGGTTGGTTATCAGGCTGGAAGATATTTTAACGGTGGGCAATCGATATCAATGGGATATCAGGCTTTATACGGATCGTCTACAACAAGCATCACTCAAACTGCAATTGTTGCTGTAGGCTATCAAGCCGCCCAATTTGCAAACGCAACGAACATTGTTGCAATTGGATACAAAGCCCTGCAAGGCACTGCTGTCACCACCACTAACTCGCTAACTGACAACACAGTGGTGGGTTATGGTGCGGGCCAATACCTAAGTAGTTCATCGAATGCAGTAGTTGGACTACAAGCACTACAGGGGTCTGCCACCACTCCGTTGAGTGCTAGCAGTAATGTTGCAATTGGAAAATATGCGGCTAGATTCACTGGCGCACTCTACAATATTTCAATTGGAAGAGAGGCTATGCAAGGCGCAGATGGTCAATCCACTGGCGGAAACAATATTGCAATCGGATATCAAGCTTTAACAAATATAACTACCGCTTCCAACAGTGTTGCTATTGGGCATCAAGCCGCTACATATACAACATTTGGAGCAAATAATACTGTTATCGGGTACCAAGCTCGATTAGGTACAGCCACTACACCATTGAACTCTAGCAATATTACTGCTATAGGCTATCAAGCCGCAAAATACCACAGTGGTTCAAACTCAGTTTTTGTTGGTTTTAATGCTGGGTTAAGTAGTTCTATAGTTTTGGGCACTGGTAACTATAATGTAGCTGTTGGCTATGCGGCACTTAATACACCAACCACTGCAGCTAATAATGTAGCTGTTGGTTTTCAGGCTGGAAGTTCTATAACTTCTGGCACTAACAATACTATCATTGGCTATAATGCCGATGCTGATTCATCATCACAGTATCAAATTGCTTTAGGTGGCTCAGTTGTTCCTACGGGTAGCAACCTAGGAGCTTGGGGTGGAGCTACAAATGCAACAAGAACAGATCTTGGGTTGGGCACCTTTACTCCTTTGTCCAGATTACATATACAAACTCTATCTTCTGGCAACGGAGGAATATACATTGCAGGAGCCGCATCCCAAACTGCTAATTTGCTCCAGATTGATGCAACAACATCAGGCGCTAATTACGTAACAGTGGGTTCTGCAGGTTCAGTAGGTATTGGCACTGCCACCCCTACACAATCTTTACACATTCAGAATTCCATGAGAGTGTCTGGCAGGTTATTTGATAATAATAACAGTAGTGGAACAACAGGGCAAGTGCTCGCAGTAACCGCATCGGGTATAGCATGGACATCTGCAGGAAGTGGTACAGTGTCTGGCTCTGCCTCTGCCAACCAAATTGCTTATTTCACATCAGCCTCAGTTGTTGCCGGTGTATCTACATTTGTCTATTCTGGTGGTAATATTGGTATTGGAACCGCCACGCCAACACAAATGTTGCACATACAAGGAAACACAAGGCATGTGGGAGCAATTTATGACTCCAACAATTCTTCAGGTGGTGCGGGACAGGTATTGGCTTCCACGGTCACTGGCGTAGCATGGACCAATGCAGGCTCAGGTGGCGGAGGTACGATTACAGGCTCTGTGGCGTTGAACCAAGTAGCTTTTGGTATCGCAACTAATAGCATTCAGGGTAGTAATAATCTTTGGTTTAATGGCAGTAGTTTGGGCGTGGGAACATCATCAGTAACTCAAGCACTCACTGTTCAAGGAAATGCTACAGTTAGTGGAATCACTACATCTGGAACTTTTTCTGGTTCTGGATTATTAATTACTAGTTTGAATGCTTCCAATTTAACTTCCGGAACAGTTTCTTCTTCGGTTGTGTCTGGTGCCTATTCGGGTATTACATCGGTTGGTACTTTATCACAGCTTAATGTGTCTGGATTTAGCACAGTATATTCCTTGTGGCTTGATGCCCAAGTATATGATATTAACAATTCCCCTGGATCTTCAGGAAGTTTACTCACTTCAATCGAAAGCGGTGTTGCTTGGTCCTCTGTTCCTTCATTAGGGATTATCACTGGTGTTGCTTCCGCAAATCAAATTTCATACTGGAATAATGCCAACCAAATTACTGGTATTTCAACATTTGTTTTTGTTAATGGAAATATTGGAATAGGCACAGCAATTCCGCAGCAAACTTTACACACAATTGGAACAGCAAGAATAGATGGATCACTTATTCTTAATTCAAATTCCACTGATACAAAAACACAAAGAATATTTGCCGGTGCTTCAAGCTCAACAATATCCACATCATTTATCACTGTGGCATCAATTAGTGTGCCCACAGGATATCAACTATCTATTGAAGGCAAGGCAAACGGATGGTTTTCTACTACTTTAAATGAAGCTGGCACATTTTTTGGAGTGTATTTCAACGTTATTGGTATAGCAAGCGCCGTGGGCTCAGTAGATATTATGTCTAAATACACAGGTTCAAGCGGAAATTTTTCATTAAACGTTTCAGGTACCAATGTTCAAATACAAGTAAAAGCAGATTTAAGTTCAAATTTATGGCTTTGGAAAACACAATATGACTATTTGATTACGCAAAATACATAAGGATTTGTGTTTAATTTTTAAGAATAATTTAATAAGTAGATGAGAATATTTAACGATGCTATAGAAAACTCAGTGGGCGTAAATTCATCTAATGGCGGTGAATTTATTGGTGTGGGATATTCTCCATATGTTCCTCCGGCAAATGGTTTAATCGTTAGGGGTAATGTTGGAATCGCAACAACCAGCGCTCTACAGGCCCTTGTCGTTCAAGGAAATGCATTAGTGTCTGGTTTTGTTACTTCTGCTGGATTTTTTGGACCAGCCACCAATATCACCAATTTAAATGCATCCAATCTTGTTACTGGCATAGTCTCTAGCTCGGTGATATCAGGTGCCTATTCAGGTATTACATCGGTTGGTACTTTATCACAGCTTAATGTGTCTGGTTTTGTTACTTTTGCAAATAATATTTTTGCACCATCTATTTCATCAATCTCAAATATCGATTTCAATATTAACGCACTAGGGCTAACCACAGCACCTGGCAGGATGTTTTGGGACGTAACTCAACAAGAATTAGCAATTTCTCTGCTTTATAATGGCGAAATAGCGCATCTTGGGCAAGATCAGTTACAACAAATATACAATAACACAGGTGCTACTTTAGGTGTAGGCACCGTAGTTTACTACAATGGTGTTTATTCCGGTTGGCCCACTGTTAGTTTGGCTGATTCAACAATTTTTAACCGTGGCGTAGGAGTGGGCGTAATTCAAAACGCTATAGCTTCCAGTAGCTATGGTTATATTCATATTTCCGGTCCTGTTTTAATGAACACCACTGGTTATTCCACTGGCCCGCTTTATCTTTCCACTATTCCAGGTATTTTAACGAGTGTTCAGCCATCCTCACCAAACTTTAGTGTAAATATAGCTTATGCCATTAATAGTCAAACAAATGGACAGATCATAGTTTGGCCAGGTTCTCCCCTTCGTGTAAACCAAACAGGCTCAATACTTTTTGCTGACGCTCAAGGCAAGCCAGGAAGTAGTTTTACCAGTTTCTTTATTGACGTAACAGGTGGAACATATAATGTTGGTATAGGAACTAATGTAGCACCCAATCGACTTTCAGTACAAGGTAGCGCAAATTTCGCTGGTAGTGTTTCAATTACTACATCACTTACTTTAAATGCCGCCCAAGGCACTCCACCTTTAATTATTAATTCTACCACTCAGGTAAATAATTTGAACCCACAATATTGGGCTGGCAATACTTACCCGCTTACACAGATTGGCGATATGTTCTATGCTTCTGGGGTAGGAGGTTCTACTTTAGCTAGAATTCCACCAAACGCAACCAGTGGTTTTCAATTTCTAGGACAAGCAGGGGATGGAGTAACAGCCGGAGCACCGTCTTGGCAAAAATTACCAACAACAGGTTTTCTTAATTATTTTATGAATGGAACAGCAGCCACGAATGTTCCTGGTGTTTACCAACTGTCTTCTGTATCACCCACCGGCTTAGGCACCATTACTACTGTATTTAACTCTGCTGGCACAATCGGATTGGGGTCATTTATTAATGACCCAGGTGTTCCTAATCTGTCTTATCTTCCCGCCGGTAATTTAATAGCATATGCCTGGTTATATCAAACCGCCAACCAAGCGGGAAGATTTGCATCAGTAACAGCGACATTTTATGAGGCAAATGGTTTTGGTACGGTAATAGGAGTTATTGGAACCACTAATTCTGCAACAATTTCTGCTTCGCCAATTGAATATACACTCACATATTCACAAAATACTCTTTATAATTTACAGTCAACAGCATCTAGAATTAAAGTGGCATTAGATGCAACCACCACTGGCAACACAAATACAATTCTTTTTCTTTTCGGCAACGGCAAAAATTCTTATGTAAATATTTCCGCTCCAGGAGCAGATGTTACAAATTTTGTTCCTTACACTGGTGCAGTAAAAGACATAAATATTGGAAATTATGGCATTACTTTGAATAATTTAGATTTGAATTATTCTCCTATTGGAATTAATACTATTCCAGGAAGAATCACCTGGAATGTTTCCGCAGGCAAACCACAGGTAGGGCTTTCTTATAACAATGAAACAGCAAATCTTGCCGGAAATGTCACACTTGTATATAATAGTTCTGGATCTGTCGTGGGTGTGGGTAGCGTAGTTTACATCAACGGCACGGCGGGAGTTAATACCTCTGTACCAACGATTGGGTTTGCTGATAATTTGAATTATTCACACGCTTTGGGCGTGGGAGTGGTATCTAAGCAAATAGGAATAGGAAGTTATGGTTATATTCATATTGCTGGGGCAACTAATGCAAATACATCTGCATTTAATGCAGGTGATATTTTATATGTAAGCTCTTCTGCTGGTATTTTAACAAATGTGTCTCCTTATGCTCCTAATTTTAATGTTGTAGTGGGTGTGGCATTAAATAGTACTACAAACGGCTCTATTCTTGTTCAACCTTCTTCTCCAAATAGATTCAACAATCAAGGAACTTTACTATTCGCTAATAGTCAAGGTTTACCTTACGGCATAACCACAGCATTTTTTGTAGATGATTCTTCTGGCACATATGGATTAGGGCTCGGCACTACTAGTCCAGGAGCCAGACTTGAAATCAATGTTACCAATTTTCCAAATAATAAAGCCATTTTATTGCGAGGAGCCGTAGGCCAATCTGCTAACATTTTTGAAGTAAGGGACAGTAACAACGTAGTATATAATTCCATTACTGGCATTGGATCAGTAGGGATTGGTACTTTTTCGCCCACGAGAGCATTACATGTACAAGGCTCTACAAGATTAACTGGCGGAATATATGATTCAAATAATCTTCCAGGAACCCCAATTGGAATTGTATCACAATTTTTGGCTTCAACAGGCATTGGTGTAACGTGGGCTCCCGTTAAAAGATCTTTGGTTACACAATTGATGACAGCCTTTACGCCTTCTGCAACAGGGGTAGATTCCGCAATGTTTATTGTCCCACAAGATCCCAATGATGGCTTGAGCACTATGAATTTTACATTTAAGCGTGTAAATGTAAGGGTAGAAACCGCTTCTGCAGGAATTTCTACAATCAATATTGTTAAATATATTGGCACCGGTAATGCTTCTGGATTACAAACTGCAATATTATCTTCCAATATTCTTTTAAGTGGCGCATCTACATATGAGGGCTTTTCTACATCATTTGCTTCGGGATTTTCCACTTGTGCATCTTCTGACAAACTTGCGGTTAATTTTATTGGATACTCCACAGCCCATAGTAATTTCACTGTAGAACTAATAATGAGAGAAACCTAAGATATGTCAATAACAAGGGTAAGACAAACAAATGCAGGAACTGGCATCAAAGTAGCCGCCACAACATGGACTCTCACTCTCTCTGGCACACCCACAACAGGAAACACTTTACTATTATATATTGGTAGTGTCAATACATTATCAATAACATCTGTGACTCAGGGAGGATCTAATTCTAATTGGTCCTCAATATATACTTCAACTAATACAAACACGAATGTTTATGTTTATGCATTAAATGTTACAGCAGGATCTAATAACACAGTAACATTAACTTTGGGGTCTGCAAGCAACAGATTTTATTCTATCTGTGAAGAATTATCTGGTCTAGTAACTAGTAGCTGGCTAGATAATTCAGCCAATACAGGTTTCGCTTCCACTAACACTCCTACAACCGGATTAACAGCCACAACCACTAATTCCAATGAATATTGGGTTAATCTTTATTTTTATTATTCTATTTTTGGAGAATCTCAAGGTTCTTCGCCCACAAATAGTTACATTTTATATAATGCTGGTACACCAATAAAACTTACTGATACTGGATGGAATGGTGGAGCCAATGGCCCTGCTCCAGCAGATTATGCTGGTGTAATTATGGATTACAAAGTTGTTTCAGTTGTCGGTACGGCGGGCGGCGGAATATCAGATTCATTATTAAACTCTAATGCTTATAACTCTGTGGCTTTAACTTTTATTGGGTCCAGCGGTGGTATAGTTACAAGAAGAAGAATTTCTACTTCTTTTATGTAGGAATAAATTTAACAAAATCCGTACAATATAATTGCGATGCTAAACAACTCACTTAAATGGGTTACAAATTTAGCGAAGCAAATCAAAGGAGATTTATCTACATTTGTGTCAAGAATGACACAAATTTTTAATATTGTCTATGTTGACAAATATTATGCTTACAATTGCAAGCGATGTGGCCGTGATTGTAATGTAGAACTTTGCAAAACTTGTGACTATTAAAAATCGGCACTTTAATCCGCTTATTTAGGAGTGGATTCTACATTTTAGTGGATAATAGCGGGCAAAATTTGCCCGCTATTTCTTCTCAACAATTTTTGATTTAATATATTCTTTTTGATCTTTCCCCATGTCTTCATTGGCAATTGTTTCGATCACATCAAAATCTTCAATTTTGTCTAAAAAAGCCATAAGTTCAAGACATTCCTTTCCTAAGGTCCCCTTTGGGGTGACAAGAATCTTGCCTTTTTCATCAATTTCAATAATTAATTCCACTTTTTTACTCATATTATTTTCCCTGCATTTATTGTTATGGTTTTGTCTTTCCCTTTTGTTTCTGCATTGATTGAAAATTTATGTTTTTTAAGCGCGGATTTTATTGCAATTAACGCATAAGCTTGTTTCACTTTGTCAGCCACCCCTTTGTGAGAATCAAAATCTGAACAAATCATGGTATATTCTTTTTTTTCTTCATCATACACAAAGCCTAAATCATTTGAAATTCTAGATATTTGATTTTTTGGCACAATTATTTCGGCTTTTTCCTCTCGAATGTCGTTTTGCCACCCCGATAGATTGTGTTTTTCTTTGTAAACAATGGGATCATAACCCAAATGCTTTAAACAATCAATTAAAGTGGTGTAATCTTTAAATGAACAATCGATTTTTTTATAAGCTGACATTGTTTCTTTTTCCTATTTTATATTGAGGCACTAATTCCATGAAAGGCCTATTGCATTCAGGGCAAAGCCATAAATTATTTGCCACATCTTTAAATATTTTTTCAAAGTTTTTGTACTTTTCACCTAAATTAATTAGATTTCCTGTACTAATTTTATATCCATTACTTGTGGGCTCAGGCATCTCTCCATAGCATTCTGTGCAACCCAAGATTGTCTTCATTCCTTTTTCTTCTACAATAAGAAATTTATTATCAATGAATTCAAATTTTTGATTTAAAAGAGATAATTCTCTTATTTTTAACGCAAGTAGCTCATTCATAAATGTAAACCGTGAATTGATCAGTTTTCAATGTGTATGTTTCATCATCATATTTCTTTGTTGAAACAAAAGGCCTTGTAGTGCTTTTCAATGAAAACGACAATACACAATCTGTGTCTTCTTTTGCCTTGAATGCTTGATACAATCTTATTAAATTCTTATCGACAGGCCCATTAGATTCGTAATGTAATTTTTTCCTAGCTCCATCAAAAAGCTCTTGTAATATATCTTTAATATCTTGCATGTCAAGCAATAAATCATTTCTCCATTTTACAAAGGGGTCCATAATTGTGTTGTACAATTATGGATATGCCTGTAAGTTTATTATTTGCTGAAGAAGCCAGAAAAAAATTGGAAACTGGTGTGAATATGGTGGCTAATGCCGTGCGCGTTACTTTGGGTCCAAAAGGAAGAAATGTTGTCATTTTTAACGAACATGGCTCGCCTATTATCACTAAAGATGGCGTCACTGTCGCCCGAGCAGTGGATCTAGAAGATCCTTATGAAAACCTTGGCGCACAATTGTGTAAACAGGTGAGCATGAAAACCAATGAGGTGGCTGGTGACGGAACAAGCACCAGCGTAGTTTTGGCTCAAGCCATCGTAAAAGAGGGACTCAAGTATGTAGCAGCCGGCGGAAGCCCAATCGCTCTAAAGAGAGGCATAGATAAGGCCCTTACCACTGCGCTAAATCTTATAGATGAAAAATCAAAAGAAATTACAGATCGTACACAAATTGAATTTGTGGCTGCAATCTCTGGAAATGAGACAGAAGTGGGACTTGTGGTGGCTGATGCAATTGAAGCCGTAGGTACTGATGGAATTATAACTCTAGAAGAATCCAAAGAGCGAGAAACTTATTTCCAAATGGTGGACGGGTTTACATATAATCAGGGTTTTATTTCGCCATATTTGATAAGTGATACATCAAAGAATATTGCTGATTATAAAGAAGTGAGCTTTGTTCTTTTTGACGGTGAGGCTCCCGCATTTGAAATTTTAATTCCAATACTCGAAAAAGTGGGTCAGAAAAATAAAGGCAAACCATTAATGATTATTGCCGAATCCTTTTCCCCAGAAGCTATCCAAACTCTCTACATGAATAAGATTAGAGGTGGACATCAATGGGTTGCAACAAAGACTCCTGGCTTTGGCGAACAAAAGAAAGAAATGATCCAAGATATCGCAGCTCTTGTGGGCGGAATGGCATACAATGTTCATTTACACGAAAAATGGGATGAACAATTTCTTGGCTATGCTAAGCGAGTGGTGGTAACTAAAGATTACACCACGGTAATTGAAGGAAGAAATAACCCAGAAGTGCTTTCAGATCGTGTTGATTTGATTAAAGCTATGCTTGAAACAGAAGAATCAGAATATAATCGCGAAAAATTAAATGAGCGATTAGGTAAACTTAATGGGGGTATTGGTGTAATCAAGATTGGCGCTTCTACTGAAACTGAACTTAAGGAAAAGAAATATCGATATGAAGATGCTCTAAATGCAACTCGCGCCGCCATTGAAGAAGGTATTGTACCAGGTGGTGGAATCTGCTTGGTGAGATTGTCTAATTTAGTGGAAGAAAACACGGAAGTGGATGAAAAAGACCCAGATGAAATTAAAGGAGTGAGAATTCTTACAGAAGCTATGAATGCACCTTTTAGGCAAATTTGTGACAATGGTGGCTATTCGGCTGATGCACTAGGAGTGGTAATTTTTGAAAAACCCTTTGAATATGGTTTTGATGCCAAATACAACAGAATCTGCGATCTTTATGCAGCGGGCGTTATAGATCCAGCTAAAGTTACAAAAACAGCACTAACAAATGCTGTAAGTATTGCTTCTCTCGTTCTTACCACAGAAACTTTAATCGCTCCAATTATTGATAAAAGCGAAAAGATTTTGATGGCTGACCCAATGTATTAAATCGTACACAAAATATGAAAATAAAAATAGGCAACCTGACCACCACATTACCGAAAGATGTGGTGGCGTCACATATGGCTAACTTAATCACTACAAGACTAATTATCCTGGATAAAGAAACAGATTTTAAAAAAGCATTTATTAAATATAAAGATTTGGTTCTAAGCTTTTTTAGAGAAAACAAAAAATTTGTATTTTCCTTCAGTGACGAAAAATGGTTTGATGAATTTACCCACTTCCAAGAAAAACAACACGAACTCATGCTTCAAGATGTTGTGTTTAAGTTTGACGATGGGTCAACATGGTCCATCCCACTTCTCGATATCGCAAATTTAAAAATTCTTCAAGAACCAGACAAAAAATATAATAGAACAACTCTCTTATCATCCCCCCTGGAACTTGTAATGTGGGCACAAGACATATTAACTTGGGACCAAATTGAAAATTTTGCTGTTTTGAGAAACATTGATAACCCCAAAAATACGTATAATAATGAATGGCCATCTGTGGCTAAAAAAATTATTAAATGGCATTATGGAATTGAAAACAAATCTTCTGAATCCCAAGAATTTTAATAGATCCTTAAGCGAACTTCAAGAATATCTTCTTCTTTGTATATTCGTTTCCAGCAAAACCGCTAAATTTGCCACACAAAAGGTAAATGAATTAATGCATCTCTTAAATTGGCCCGAATTTCCCCTCGATATTTTAAAAACTAAAAACCAAGAAGAAATTGAATCTTTATTGAAAAAAATAAAATCAGGCCAATATAAAAGAATTTCTAATTGCCTATATCAATTATCAAAATCTGATTTAGACCTCAATCATTGCTCCGCAGAAGATTTAGAATCAATTCCAGGCATTGGAATGAAAACATCCAGATTTTTTATTGTTTATTCCAGAGATGTTAAAGATTATTGTATCCTTGATACGCATATCCTTAAATGGCTCCGAGAACAAGGCTACAATGCCCCCAAAGCAACACCATCTGGAAATAAATATAAATTATTGGAATATTCTTTTTTACAAGAATGTAAAAAAAGAAATTTAACACCCCAAGAATTAGATTTGGAAATTTGGAAATCTAGGCAAAAATCATGGATAGTTTAGGGCAACACATCATACTTGATCTATATGGATGCTCGAATGTAGATCAACCTTGGCTCGATTTACAAAAAATGTTTAGACACGGCTTACAAGAAGGCAAATTTACCGTAATTTCAGATCATCATCATCAATTTGAACCGCATGGAGTAAGTGGCGTTTTTGTATTAGCGGAAAGCCACCTAAGCTTTCATATTTGGGTGGAATTGAATTTTGTTTCTCTTGATGTTTACTGGTGTGGAAAATCTTGCGATGAACAAAAATTAATTAATATTATTACACAATATTTTTCCCCGAATAAAGTGGAATATAAATATATTGATCGAGGATTTACTAATATCCTGAAATAGGTAATCATTTACCAATTCAGAAAATATTAATATGCTTCAGCCAAATATTAACGCAAAACAAATCAAAGAATTGTCTTATGATAGCACACTGCAGCCATCGGCTACATCAATAAACTTTACTGTTGAAAACTGCCATGTCAATTCTTACATAGAACAGATTGTTTTGAATTTTGCTTCAGCAGATTCTACCGCCTCAAATATATCTTGCACTTTGCTTGATAGAGGCAATTCATACACAAGCGCTATTAATGGCTATCTACCAATAACTTTTGCGCTAATTGGATATACCACGTCTCCAGTAATTAACCAAAATGTTATCACAAATACAGCAAATACACAAACGGTAATCTATGTAAATGAATCAGTGCAAGATTCTGAAGGAATTGGCAACATTTATCTGAAACTCTCCAAATCATCCGGCACATTCAATACATCATTTACAATGACCGTCATTTATAGGCCAGAATCTACCTATAATAACAGACTAAATACCCTTGATCAATTAGACAACAGAAAACCACAAAGAGTGCTTTCACAAGTGGGCTTGGGAACTTATGGAGATCCTGCCTCAATCATGACAGATCAAACAAACGCTGTGGCACATAGAACAAATCCACGAAATAACGTGGATCCCGTGAGCTATGGATTTACAGTATTTTCCACAAGTCCAATCTTCTACTTTGGTACTCCCGCTCAAACAAAAAGATGGTTTATTGGGTTCAATAAAGATAATACTCCGAATGTGGGTATTGTTACTTTTTCTTATTTTAATGGATCTAGCTTTGTGGGCTTAGCTACCACTCAAGTGGCAACCGGAGCACTTGGACCAGGTACATATCAGTTTGCTAACGATGGTGTTGTTATATTTACACCACCGTCAAACTGGTCAGCACTTAAAATGACAAACGACCCATTAACACAATATAACACTACTATTAATAATCTACAATTTAATGGAAGCTATGGCGGTGTAGCACAAGTGATTACTACAAACAACACTGTTTTTAATCCCAGCATGTTCTGGATTCAATGTCAAGTGGGATTTGCCACAACATCTAGCATAAATATTTCCACCGTGGTGCCTTTAATTTCACCAGACTATCCTGTAACTGTGAGAAGAAGATTACTTGGCTAAAAAAGGTGCTTTTAAATTATTTTTAGAATAGAATAAATATACCCAAAAAGGTGGGTTACAAAAGGAGAATAAATATATGCCACACTATCCATCAGGTTATTATGGACCAGGAATTAGCACTACGTACAATAACGTAGTTACTCGTCGTCTTTCTATCAAAGATCGGGCTGCATTCGCTCAATCAACCAGATTTGGTGGTCAATGGATCGAACCCAAGGGTGTTCCTACACCTTATAACAGCACAATCGGTGATGCTGTGGGTGCCGTTCAGCAGCTTCTACAAGAACTTAACTTAATTTCACCACTCATGCCAGATTTGGGCACTCCAGTGATTTTGAGCACAGTGGGCGTTGCCACCAACGTGCTTTCCGGAAACGCCGGTCCAGTAGCCGCAATTGGTGGCGGATCAGCTACTTCAACTATTCCAGGTACCACATTTTTTTCAGGTGTAACCACCACTATCGCATCTACAATCACAATTGATGGCGTGGGTCTATCCACTGGGTTGAGAGTTTTGTATTATGGTTTGACTACATCTGCTCTAAATGGCGTGTATACAGTGGGCTTCGCGCAAACCTATGTTAATTCAACGGGTGTAGCCACCGGCCCTTCATACTACTCTCTTTCCAGATCACCCGATCTTAATACTTGGTGGGAGTTTGCTAAACCAAAAGTTTATCTTGCTACTGGCGGAACAAACAACAAAGCAAATACATATGCACTTCAAACAGATGGTTGGGAATCAGGTAACTCATTCCAAATCGCACCAGGTTATTCTGCCGCTACATCCGTAGGCACATCAATTGTTCTTACTCAAGCCAACTATGGATATAATGTACCATCAAATCTTGGCTACGGCAACACTTCGTTAATCTACCCTGCATACAGCACAGCGCTTAACCTTAACACAGGCGAATACGATTTCCTTGCTCAAGCTTCTGAACAAGAATTTATCTATCTCAAGAATAGAGCAAAAAGACTTGCTTACAGAATCTTCAAGATGAGAGAAAACTACACACCATTGGCAGCCGGTGCAGCTCCAGGTCTTTACAACACCACCCCTGGTTCTCAGTACGGCACAAACGTGATTACATCCGTAAGTGCAACTACAACCAATATTGGCTTCAGCACACTCAACAACCTCCCTACTCCTAGCCGTTACCCAAGTAGTTACAACAGAGGCTTCTAAATTCACGAATAAAATGTCGGGTATTACTCGGCATTTTATTTTGTACAAACAAAGAGCACCATGATTAAACACAACATGATACCCAAAAGAAATTATTTTAAAAAATACACAAATGATGAGATAATTGATTTCATCAAAAATTCAAATTCAGCTTCTGAAACGGTAATAAAAATGGGGTATGATCCCACTCAGAGATCTTTTGTTAAAAAATTTTCAGAAGAATATAATATTTCAATTGATCATTTCAGTAGAATTAATCAAAGAACTCATAGCTTAAATGAAAACTTTTTTTCCGATATGAACCAAATTTCTATATATTGGCTTGGATTTATTATGGCTGATGGTAACATTCGCAATATAAACCATGAGCATTCATTAAAGGTGCAACTTGCAGAAAAAGACATGAGGCATCTTGAAGTCTTAAAAAATGATTTAAATTATTCAGGAAAATTACGATATAACGACCCTCGCATTATGACAGCCAAAGGCCATTCATATCAGGCTCAGGCATCATTCACTTTACAAGTTTCATCCAAAAAAATGATACACGATCTTGTCTCATTAGATTGTGTGCAAAATAAAACACAATTGGGAACCCAAATCTCAAACAAAATACCTAATGATTTATTAAGCCATTTCATTCGTGGTTATTTTGACGGAGATGGATCAATAGTTATCGAAAAGCGATTAAATAAAGGCGATCATCAGATGCCATCAATTTCAATTTTTATTCTTGGTTCTGAAAAAATTCTTGAGCAAATAGCAACTATTATTTCAGAATTTGTTGGTGTTAATAAGCCAAATTTAAGCGCAAGACAAGGGGTGTATTGCATCAAGTGGTCAGGCAATGAGCAATGCTTTAAAATATTTGACTGGCTATATCATGATGCCAGTAGATTTCTAGAAAGAAAATATCAAAAGTATATAAATCATAAATCTTTTTATTTTGAATCTAAAAAAGCAAAAAACAAAAAATATATTGATGCCGCAAAAAAAGCAACCAATTGGAAAAATTTTTTTGAATTAATCGGCTTGAATCCTCAAAAAATTGGTCTGAAACAAAGAAAAAGAATCACTGAAATATTATTACAAGAAAATTTTAATTTCAGCGATTC
>Ga0214921_10006891_pt1 | contig 15337 bp, 12 predicted proteins | sample LL1505_MetaG_FD_177992 | JGI IMG/M metagenome (GOLD analysis project Ga0214921, IMG submission 177992) | Freshwater microbial communities from Lake Lanier, Atlanta, Georgia, United States - LL-1505 | ecosystem: Environmental > Aquatic > Freshwater > Lake | place: USA: Georgia | collected...
AGGCAGCAAAGAAAGCTGCTACAGGTAAGGCTAAAAAGAAGGCTGAATAAGCCTTCTTTAGGCCCGTCTGGGCTGCCCGATAGACTCATCCAATGGCTAGAACACTCCCAACCCCTGCAGCCCCGGCTCAGGATGAAACTCGTGGTGTTCTAGCAATCCGCCCGTTCCGAAAGCTTTGGAACTCCATGGTCTTCTCATCCCTTGGTGATTGGCTGGGTCTTCTTGCAACTACTGCAATGGCTCAGCAGTTATCTGGTGGTGATTATGCAAAAGCTAACTTCGCAATTGCTGGTGTTTTTATCTCTAGATTATTACCCGCAGTATTTCTTGGTCCGCTAGCTGGAGTTATTGCTGACAAGTTAGATCGTCGCAAGCTCATGGTTTCCTGTGACATTGTGCGTACTGGACTTTATATTTCAATTCCAATTTTTCATAACTACTTCTGGCTATACACAGCAACCATTCTGGTTGAGTGTGTGACTTTGTTTTGGTCACCAGCTAAAGAGGCATCAGTACCAAACCTGGTACCAAGAGAAAAACTAGAATCTGCCAATCAAGTCTCTCTCCTAGCTGCCTATGGCACAGCACCCATCGCAGCCCTTCTCTTCACCTTCCTCTCTCTTTTCACCAGCGCCTTTGTTGCACTGATTCCTAATTTCAACGCAACGGCAGTTGATATTGCCCTCTATGTCAACGCACTTAGCTTTGCTTTTGCAGCCTTCACCATCTGGAACTTAAGAGAAATACCTAAAGGAGCTGCTGCAAAGCATGCAGCTGATACAGGAATTCTTAAAAGCCTGCTTGAAGGATGGAAAGCAGTTTCTGGTTCCAAGATCATTCGTGGTCTTATTCTTGGCATGGTTGGAGCTTTTGTTGCAGCAGGTGCGGTCATTGGTCTGGCTAGAACATTTGTGGGAGATCTGGGTGGTGGTGAAGCTGCATATGGTGTTCTCTTTGGCGCAGTCTTTACAGGTCTAGCTGCAGGTATTGCCTTTGGTCCTAAAGTCTTTGCGCAGTTCTCTCGCAGACGCCTCTTTGGTGCATCACTGACTATTGCAGGCTTATTCCTTGTGGGCCTAGCTGCTATTCCTAACCTTGTTCTAGCAGTCTTCACCGTCATTGCCTTAGGCGCCTTTAGCGGCATCTGCTGGGTAACAGGCTTCACCATGCTGGGCATGGAGGTTGCCGATGATGTTCGTGGCCGCACCTTTGCTTTCGTGCAAAGCCTTATCCGTGTGGTTTTAGTAGCAGTTCTAGCTCTAGCTCCACTTATTGCCGCAGCTGTAGGTGAGCACACCTTTGAATTCCAAAACACTCAAGTGAGCTATAACGGCGCAGCCGTAACAATCTTAATTGCAGGCCTTTTTGCATCTTTCATCGGCGCTCTTTCTTATCACCAGATGAAAGATCGTCCTAATGTTTCACTCTGGTCAGATATCTCAAATGCAATAAAGGGTGAGCTAGGTGGCATCACAGGTGCACCAACAAAGGGAACCTTTATTGTCTTTGAGGGCGGAGAAGGAATTGGTAAATCAACCCAAGCCAAACTCTTAAAAGCATGGCTTGAGCAAGAAGGTGAAAGCGTTGTCCTAACACGCGAGCCCGGTGGAAGTGATCTAGGAATAGAGATTAGAAAAATTCTTCTCTCTCACTCAACCGGTGAGATCAGTCCACGTGCTGAAGCTTTGCTCTATGCAGCAGATCGCGCCCACCATGTTTATAGTGTTATTCGCCCAGCCTTGGCTGCAGGACAAGTTGTAATTGGTGACCGATACTTTGACTCATCTATCGCCTACCAAGGCGCAGGAAGAGTCCTAGAGCCTGGGGAAGTGGCAAGAATTTCTAGATGGGCAACTGAATCATTGTTCCCAACTCTCACCATCATTATTGATCTGCCAGCAGAGATTGGATTAGGGAGATTAAGGAGTAAAGATCGCCTTGAATCTCAACCTATTGATTTCCATGAGCGCGTTCGCCAAGAGTTCTTGCAGTTATCCCTACTTGACCCTGAGCGCTACTTCATCGTTGATGGCAACAAGACAATCGAAGAAACACATGCTGAGATCATTACAAGAGTAAGTGAAATAGGTGCACTCAAGCGCAATGCCAGAGAAGATAAGGGCAATTTACTGCTGCGCCCTATTAGGGCTGCAGGCAAAGCAGTTAAGCGCGCAGCGCCTAAAAAGAAGGCGAAGACAAAAAGTTGAGTGTTTTTGAAAATCTTGTAGGACAAGAACATGTAGTTGAGATTATTAAGTCGGCCGTTGCTGCCACAAGAAGCGGGCAAGAATCCCAAGAGATGACCCATGCCTGGGTCTTCACTGGCCCACCAGGCTCTGGCAGATCATCTGCCGCCGTTGCTTTTGCCCAAGCACTTATCTGTCCAAAGGATGGCTGCGGGCAATGTAATCAATGCAGATCTGCAGCCAGTGGAGCACATCCGGATGTTGAAATCATTAGAACCGAAGGTCTATCTATAAAGATTGATGAAGTAAGAGAGCTACTTACACGTGTTGCTTGGGCACCATCTATGGGTGGCTGGCGCGTGGTTGTTATGGAAGATGCTGACAGACTGACTGAGTCTGCAGCCAATGCGTTATTAAAGGCAATTGAAGAGCCAGGAAATAGAACTGTGTGGTTGCTCTGTGCTCCAACGTTGCATGATGTGTTGCCAACTATTCGTTCTCGCTGTCGCCACCTACAACTTGTCACACCATCGAATGCAGCCGTTGCCCAAGTACTACAAAAGCGCGATGGCATTTCACCAGCGATGGCAGATTTTGCAGCACGAGTGAGCCAAGGACACATTGGCCGAGCGCGATATTTAGCTAACAACGAATCTGTGCGCAACACCCGCACCACCATCATGGCTTTGCCACTAAATTTGAAAGGTATTTCTTCCGCTTTTGCTGCAGCGCAAACGCTGGTTGATCTAGCAACAGAGCAAGCAAACAGCGCAGCAGATGAGAGAAATGAAAAAGAGATTGATGATTTATCACTTGCTTATGGCAAAGGTGCAACGGGCCGAGGCATGGCAAGTGGGGGAAGCAAAGCAATAAAAGAGCTGGAGAAGGAACAAAAGACTCGCAGCACGCGGATGGTGCGAGATGGTCTTGATGCAGCTTTGTTAGATATTGCCACGTTCTATCGCGATGTCATGATGGTGCAGGCGGGCAGCAACGATGGCCTGATTAATAAAGAGCTTGAAAATGAGATTAATTCTTATGCTGCTAATAACAAGCCACAGGCAACGATTAACAAAATAAGCGCCATCCTGGAGGCAAGGGTTAATTTGGGTCATAACGCAGCGCCGTTGCTGACTATTGAAGCGCTGATGTGTGTTTTAGCTAGATGAGAAAAGCCTCACCAAAAATGTTTTTTGCAACGTATAAACTCAACTCATTCTGTAAGTTGAAAAAATTCTTGCCAGTAGTGATAAATTTCTAGTTCAAATGGATCACCAAAGGAAACCCAGTTTATTACATCAAAAACAACAAATTTTGCACCTGCTTCAATTAACACATTGATTGAGTTTCCAACGTAGATTTCGCCATTAATTCTCCTACCCCCATTCACTGCTTGAGTAAGACAATTAACTAAATCGAATCCTCTCCTAAACCAGAAGGTCCCCGTAACAAGATGATCATTTTCGGGATTATCACTTATGGTTTCTTTTTCAATAACTTTGGAAATAAACCCATCAGAATCTAACTGGCAATAAGCAAATGCATTGGGATTTTTCATCCTGAATCTACTGTACCTTGAAGTAAAAACAATTCCATCAATTTCTAAATTCTCAATGAGAACTCTTAGTTTCGATCCATCAAAGTGATGTTCGTAATCACATGAGGAGACCGTCAAAGTTCTACTATTTTGAAAATCTCTTAAGAACAATAGAAGAGTCTCACCCGGTCCGCCGGTACTACCTTCAAAGTGCCTAGTGGTTAAGTTCATTCCCGGAAAAGAAGTAAAGAATTCGGTTTCAATTCTCTCAACTAAGTTTTCTCTTGTAATCAGCAGTGTTTGCACTGGCTTCGGAAGAGTCTCTAGAGTACGTATAAACATAGGCTTACCATTAATGGGGATTAGAGCCTTTGGTAAGCGATATCCAACTTCACGGAATCTCTGACCTTCGCCAGCCATAGGTATAACTGCAATATCGACCTCGACCTGAAAATGTGGTTGAAATTCCCTAGACAGTTTGAAGTAATGAGACCAATAACAAAATTCTTCATAGTCTTCAGGAGTGCCTAGGCAAATAAACTTCTTTACAGGGAAATGGGTAATCTCTTTTTCCTGTAAATCAAGGAAGTTGTACACCAAACTTATGTATCTTTCAGTACTGGCTCCTAAATTCTTGTCAAGAAGACGGTATGCGGACTCAAATCTATCCCAAGAATCGAAAAAGTAGATCCCTGTAGATGCGAACTCTTCTTGACGATTATTTGTAAAACTCTCTTTTTCCCTCACCTCCAAAACCTTATCCTCAAAGACTTTTAGATAAGCAAATTTAGTATCTCCAAATGAAGCGGGGTGGAACCCCTTAAAACTGACAATGTCACCAGCGGGGTTCTCTGATTCCAAGTGTCTTTTATAAGACTGATAATTCCAGTCTACCAAAAAGTCACAGTAACTGATGAGAAAAGGAGAGGCATCAACAAATGCGCGCACTTCATCTCTACAAAGAGTGTGCCCTGGTCCTTTAGAGTGAATCTCTACTGGAAGTATTCTTACGGATCTGTTCATAGACTGTATATATTGAATTTCTGATTTATATTGCTCAAAAACCATATCATTTATCAAAATTAGAAACTCATCTTTTTCATCAAACATTTTGATAACTTGCTCAATCATCATCGCACCATTTACTTCCAAAAACATCTTAGGCAGACTGAATCCTCCGGCTGAGAAGCGTTGAGACTGACCTGCAGCAGGTATAAGTATTTTCATTTCTTCATGGCTTTAAAGTTCAGCACCAGAGTGAACCCAATAATCAACAGACTCTTTAGTAGCACTTATCACATTTTGATCATCAGGATTTCTCTCTCTGAATCCTAATTCTAAGAACATTGTGCAACTCGGTACTTGAGCCATAGCCAGATCACTTAGAATAGATTTTGCATCAACGGTTCCCACTTGATTACACTCTTTTGTGAATGGCATATTCTTGCGCCGATCAACGGTTGTCTGCTTTAAATGCAATAGCCCGATATCAGGTCCAAAGCTTCTAATCCAAGCTGCGGGATTTCTGTCATCTGAATTGGGAGAAGCTAGATCACCATGGTCCAGGTCAAGACAAATACGGAAATGACTGCTCCGTGTATTAAGCAAATTTTGAAACTTGCGGGCGTCATCGATAGTATGTCCAATTTCACGCTCAATACTCATTGGTTCCCACGCAATGTATTTAAGTCCAATCTGAGCGCCATACTCAAAAATCTCTTGCCAATTTTCGACGATTTCATTCAATAATTTTGTTCGCACGGCCGGATCACTATTACTTCTCTGGCTTAGAATTCCAGGGTGTCCCCCAATGCTTTCTGCCCCCAAATCAATTGACTGCCGCAAGAAATCTTTAAACCACTTCTTCCAATATTTCCGAATATCTGGATCCTCGCTACCAAAATGATTTACTCGCGTGAAAGCCCCAGTAAATGCACTTTCTATTACAACACCGTATTCTTCACAGAGCGAGTTAATTTCTTTAACTTTTTGAGCACGGATTCGACCAGGCAGGGACGGATTGAGTAAGTCAGCTACAAATTGAACTCTTCGCAATCCCATCTGGTTGCTTACTGCTGGAATCCAATCTTTTGGTTCAGGGAATCTGTTAACTGCAAAACCAAGATTAGCCCCAACAAAATACAATTTCTTATCCCCCTAAGTTCCGTAAATCATAAATTGACTTAGTGAGTGACTGTCCTTTAATGAACAAGCCAGATGATCCACCTACTAGAAGATTCGCTCCATTTTTTATCATTTCTGGAGCCGTTTGCAGATTCACATTTCCATCGACCCCTATTCTAGGTGATAGCTGCAAAGCATTAAGTTTCGACTTAAGATCAGAAATCTTGTTTATAGACTGTTTCACTAGCGGTTGTCCCTTGAATCCTGGATTTACGGTCATAATTAAAATGTGATCCAACTCTTCCAAGACATAATCTAAGGAGTTGATATGGGTCCCAGGGTTGATTGCAACACCAACCTGGACTCCTAATTTTCTTAATGATATAAGGTCACGATGAAGATTCTTAGAAGCCTCTTGGTGGATGGTTACTAAATCACCTTCTTTAAGTAAGAGAGTATCGAAAATTCTTGAAGGGTTTTCGACCATCAGGTGATAATCAGCCGGAATGAGCACCTCATCCCGAATAGAGTTCACAATACTGGTACCCAAACCAAAATCTGGAGCAAAAACGCCATCAATAAAGTCAAAGTGTAAGTAATCTATCTGATTGTCAATGAGCTCAATTAGTTCATTGCCCACATTTTTCCAGTCAAAGCACATCGCGGAGGCAGATATCAAAAGTTCATTACCACCTGTCATTTAGGTGTCACTCCAACCTTCAGACCATCACCGGAAGTTAGAGCCAAGAAAGCAGTCTCTAATTCACTTAAGGGGTAAGAGTCACTAAGAAGTAATCCCCAAAGTTCTGGATACTGATCTAAAACTTTTACGGCATTTTTGTGGTCATCTGGAGTTGAACCGTGAGAACCACCAATTTTGATTTCTTTATAGTGCAACAAATTTGAATGAATTTCAAGAGCTGGAGAATCTTTTGGAACACCACCAAAAAAATTAATCATTCCTCCTGGACGTATATTAGCGATTGCTTGAGAGTGAGAACTCACCGCTGAGTTTGCAGTGAATATTTGTGAAGCACCTTCAGGTAGTATTTCCTGCAATTCTAGTTTCGTACCACTTTCGAATGATGAAAACCCAAAGTCTGAGACACTAGCTCGGCGCTTAGTACTTGGCTCAATGATTGTTATCCGTTCTTTCGGCACTCCAATCTGTGTATTAACTAACAAAGCTAGAATTATACCAACGGGCCCCCCTCCGAATATAAGTACTTCATCACTGTCTATTACACCAGAAAATTTAATACCATTAATTGCACAACCAGTTGGTTCTGCTAGAGCATAGAGTTGAGTATTCAACTCCCGTTCTATTTTTACAATAGGAGCAAATTCTAGGAATTGGTTTGGGATCACCATATGCTCGGCAAAGCCCCCATCTAATTGATATCCGATTGCTGTGTGCACTCGGCATAAATTCGACCTGCCAATCCGACAAAAATCACATTTACCGCATGGAATGTCGGCGCCAATCGCCACAAAATCTCCTTGCTTAATGCCGTCGAGTGTTCCAGCGTCTATTACCCTAGCTGAAATCTCATGGCCAAGAATTCTCGGCGGAATAATTCGATCATCACCGTACTTTGAGATTCTCAAATCAGAACCACAAATAGTTGTAAGTTGGATTTCGAAAACGGCATCAAAATTACTACGCCAATCTAAATTTCTTGTAGAGTGATTAAATACATTCGGCCCCAACCACTGAGTAAAACGGCTATTACTTATCACTTGATACTCCACCATCTGTGAATTTCAAAATTAAATCAGTGGCTCTATTTTGAGATACTTTTGATTGGCTTAAACCATTCAATGACAAATACCCGAGACCTAACAATGAGCAAGAAGCACCAAGTTTTTCTTGTGCAATTACAGGATCTAGCGGACTAGTCATGAAGGCAATAAAATCTATTGGGCTAAGTTTCCCTCTCGCGTAGTTGAGAATCAACTCTTTTCGCTCCTCTAACTCCAAAACGCTAGATTCTCTAATTAGGTTTTCAACTTTTAGTCTCTCTGCGGAATCAAAGTTCAGGCATGTGGCCTGCGCTTGACCACGAGCCGCACTGATAGATATCCAAGTAGCTTGTACGCTAACCGCAACAAGTAAGACTATTATAAGTGTGTTGACCAGCAAAGGTGATATGCGAACGATTTTTTCAAACAACAGACTTCGTAAAGCAAAAAGCCTGCTATATCTCCCCTCGGACAGCAAATAGAGAACCGGTAAGTACACGAGCGCATTAGTGAGAGGCGTCACTCCACTACGATTTAACACTTCATACAGGCCATTTTCATTGAGAAGAATTGCATAAATTAGGCTTGCAAGTGAAAGAAAATATAGCACAGCTATAAAACTAAAGCGCTGAATAATCTCACGCCATGAGACATTCATAATTTTTGTAAATATTGTGAGTAGAAGCACTGGTAAAAGAATGTATAAAACTAAGTGATAAAAAGAAAATTGTAAAGGTTGGTTCCTCAAGAGACTTGTGACCAAACTTTGACCTGATTCTGACTCACCAGTTACTAATTTCACAACTTGTAAAAAAATCAACACTGAATAGAAAATAAACACAGTCAATCGAATTTTTCGGGTCAAATGAAATCTAGGTGACCGGGAGCTCATGAAATAATCTGTAAATGCCCAAAAACCACAAATGATCGAGTTGATAGGACTAATTAGAACTTGCAATAACAAGGCAAAACAAATGCGTAGAGTTCTCATCTTGGGGGGTGCATCTGCCAAGACTCCAATGTGATAAAACACAAGAAGACCCAAAACAATACTTGAAGGGTTTGGGAAATCAGAAAGTGCCAGATTTCCGAATTGTCCAATATTTTTATCAGCGGACAGGAAAAATTCATGAAACGAAACTGAGGTTTGTGTAAACATCAACAACCATAGTAGAAGTAAGCTAGCTTTTACAGTTAAGAATCTTCTAAGTATCTTATAAAAAAAATAACTTGACATTACGGACAGTAGAAATGAGGTTAGAGCGTAGCTAAATTGTATAGAAAAAAAAGTCGAAAGGAATTTAAATGGGAATAATAAAAAGATATTTTGTAAGAATAGCCCATTTGAAGGGTATGCAATATTTGTGACAATTTCGATGGGGCTCATAGAAGCAGTGACGATGCTCTTAAAGTAATCGACAGAGCTAAAGTTAAAGCCTGTTACCATTCCCTGGTACCTATTCCAAAATGAAATACAAAGAAAAACAACAGTCAATCCGAATCCAAAACTCTGAAGATGCTTCGACTTAATTTTCATCGAATGCCTTCCCAATAAATTGGATCCTTTGTGCAAACTGCTTGAAAATTAAGGTCTAATTTCCCTAACTGAAGTAGTAGGTTATCAGTCAGTGTTTGATTCCTATTTATGTGAAGCTCAGGGGACACGAAACAAACTTTAAAGTGTTGGAGCGTGGGTAAGGCATCGGTTATGAAGGAATAACTCTCAAAAGCATCTAACCAAACCCAATCTACTTTTTCTTTAAACAGTTCAAGTGTCTGAAAAGCTTCCATGTCTGAAACCCGAATTGCAATACGACGCTCTCCTTGTTTTTGGAGAGTGAATAATGCAGGAAAACTCAAATCGAATAAGAAGAATTTTGTTATCCCTCTCTCTTCGCAAGCGGCTATGACTTCTCGTTCTATTCCTTCTTGTTTTATATTTGCCGCGATGAATGCATGGGAATAGTGAGTCAGCCACTCATTGAAGCTGCATTCTGAGACTCCAGGGTCATGTCCGACTACAAGTCGCCCATTCGATAACTGGAGATCGACTTCAACTCCGTATTTTGTTTCCGTTTCACGCAACGCAGCAACACTATTGATTCTGTGTTTAATTATCATTCATTGACCCTCGGATACTTATAGATTGCTTAACACAACCTAGCATGTATTTCAATTTTGAGATTACTTTCTCATTCGCGCCCACGCCCCCAATTCTAGAAGAAAAATTGACTGGAAATGTGTGTATTCTGATTCTGTTGCTGCTGAGAAGCGCTGTCAATACAAATAACTCAAAAGTGGCATCGGATGGAATTTTCTGAAGAGACATAATATTCTTTTTGGCTAACATATTGGGCTGGCCATTGATGTCTGATATGAAAACCTTGTTAATGAAGTAATTAATAATGGATAACCCTAAAGTAATTGCCTGATCTAGGGCTCCCCTATTACTTCGTTTTCCTTTAATGAATAAAGACTCAGATCCACCAAGTGACTCCCAGAGTATTAGCGCAGTTCTAACATCATTGATATCGCATTGCATGTCGGAATGTGTCCAAATAATTGTATTTGAATTTGATACTTTTATTCCCTCAATTATCCCATTCCCATACCCTAAGTTTGTTGGAATATCTACTAAAATGACGTTTGCGTGATTCGAGGTGAAATGTTCTAAAAGATTCCTGGTACCGTCAACAGATCCATTGTTAACAAGAATGACTTCTAAATTTGAATATTGGGATTGTAATTTTTGCAATTCTGGTAGGAAGTCTATAAGAGCTGTTTCCTCATTGTAACAGGGAACCACCAAGCTAAACTGAAGCTCAGTCAACATTAACACTCAGACGATACTTAGGAGCTAAGCCATTAATCCTATAGTCATTAGATATCGCTGCAAGGAATTCTGGCAAATCCATCAAGGCAACTTCTACATGCGGAAATTCATCGGGTATTTCTGAATCTATAATTTGTAAAATTGATGAACTCCAATCGTCCATTTCTTTAGGTCCAAGATATGTCGAATTCCAGCTACCTTGCACAACAAGTTCTTTACGGAGAATTTTATCCCAAGAATAACTAGAAATATAGGTATCAGCTCTTCGATTTGCAACAAGAACCAATTCACCTCTCTTGGCTATTGCACTTGTTACATGATCAAAAATCAAGTTGTTACCCGAGAAATCTAGGAAGTGCTCAAAATCAATTTTCATAATCTCATCACTACTAACTACATTGCAGTACTTACTTAGGAAATCTACCCCCCACTTATTGTTTGTCATGACAGTAATATTGGAAATCCCTCGAGAAGCTGCAACATGAATAGCCAAGTAAGTTAAAAATCCGCTTCCAGAAATCACCAGTCCTGAACAAGGGCTTAAATTAGTGAAATTACTAAAAGCATGATTAACAACACTAAGTGGTTCAACTTGATTTCCTAATCTGTTTGATAGTTTTTTTGGAATCTTTTTCAAGTTCCAAGGATCAGAAACTAGAAAACTACCGAGAGCACCTGCCTCTCGTGACCCAAAGTATGAATATTGCCGACATAAGTTAAAGCGATAATCTTTACAATTAGAACATTGATTGCACGGGATTAGAGGGAATACCGCGACTCTTTCACCAGGTTTGAAGTCAAATGTCGAGAGATTCTCTACCACCTCTGCGTAAATCTCATGGCCAGGGGTGAGCGGATAAATGTGGGCAGTGCCATCAAAAAGTCTAGGGAAATCTGACGAGCAAATACCAACGCTGATAGATTTTAGAATAACTGTACTCTTTGGTGCCGTCCAACTATTCGAAGTGATTTGGAACTCACCATCTTTTGTGCACTCAAAAATATGGCCTTTAGTGAGATTGTTCGCACTCATGACCGTCAGTGTAACTTAAGGGGAGGTAAAGATTGCCAAAATCTAGACAGCTACATGTGTTTCTCAGACATTCAGGATTTTCCCGATGATGCGCGAAGCATGTCATCTCATCAGTGGACTACAAACAATCAAACTTGCTCTGCTCGAGAGATATTAAATCTTGATAAAAATTTAGACATGGTGTTCAGGGTCGTCAAATGGAATCTCTTATCCCACATGATCCGTTCTTAGTGGAGAATGATAAAAAGTCAATAATTCGAATTAATTGAGTCATAATTCTCAATTTGTGAATACAAAATTCTATATAAATGTAGAGATTAACTTGAACGCTTCAAGAACCTGGGCTCATTAAGCATATCACTCTCAAAGAAAATTATATCTTCACCATTAAATAGACACTAGTGCCAAACTCACTGAAGTGCTCTGTGTCCATAATCCGCCAATTGCTTTTCAACAGCTCATTCACGGTTTGAGACTGGTTCGTTACAGCACCTAAAATTACACAAGTAATTTGGGCTTCATCCAATGTTTTGGCTGAGATGCTTACCCACCCTTCTGAGAACTTCGATTGTGCATTCAAGAATCTCGCGCGAACATCAGAACTAATTAGAGCTTCTCTAAGAGTATAGCCACCAAGAATTTCAGGAAATGAACTATAAACCACTCCAGAATTAAGACACCCAGATAAATTTGAATGAACTATGGTTTCAAAAATATGCTCATACGGGAAAGGCGCACTCGGCAATACCTCCGCCCCAAAAGATGCACCAGCGATAGAACTTCTATACTGTTTACTGAATGATTTGCTTACTTCTGGCTTTATAAAAGAGCCAAAAGTATTTATAGAAATCAAAACAGAAACTAGGCATATAGTAAATAAGCGACCTAATCGATCATACCTAGCTAACATAATTATTGGAAGAACTATCACCAAAGGGTACAGATATTCTGCCTGATACTTGCAATATTCACTTAACAACGGAAATTGAAGACCGAAGAAAAGGAAAGATGAAAACAGTAGATATAAAATGACGAATACCCGAGAGTAAGTATTAAACAATAATACAGAAAAAGATAAAACTCCAAGCAGAGCATATAGAGTCGAATGGGAAAGTGTAATTGAGTGCAGTGTGTTACCAAAATTTGTCGAAAATCCCGCCAATATACTACTTTCAGCATCCAGGCGATTAGAAATTCGTGTTAACAAAGTGACTAAAAGACCAGGCAGTATTACAGCACCGGATTGAAGGAGTATCAACTTGTCAAATTTTTTAGCTTTGATATTAAGATACAAATTAGCAAAAATCAGTACAGCTAACAGGAAGATTAAGTTAGTCCGAAGGTAAAAAGCAGAACTAAGTATTAGGATATGCGAATTCGTCACATTAAAATTATTCTTGACAAATATAGTAATAAATGCGACGCACACTAAGAATGTCCAATTTGCAGGCTCAATGATAAGACTCATAGAATTTAGAAGAGGGATAGAAAAGAGCAACAAACAGGTTAATCCCAAACAAAGTTTCTGCAAAAAGCTCTTGTTCGCAAGATGAAAGTAGATGAAAGTTGCCAGTAAGCAGTAAAGAATTAGCGTGCTTGTCCTGTAGACAATTGTGCTATATCCAAAAGTCGTACTAGTTAGGAAGTACCAAAAACTAGGTAAAGGAGAATGCACGTGGCTATTGGCATTGAGAGTTTGAATAAACTGTCTTGTTGTTAGTAATACGATAAGACTGAGCATGAAAAATACTCGATCACTCTTTATTCGCATTAGCAAGACTAAACCTGCTATGCCAATGATTAATATAGTAATTGATAATACTTGATATACCTGTTTTGCGATCATGTTGAGAATATTTGATGGAATTGAATCCCTGATCAAGGTAAGGAGCTCTAGAGATTGAATTTGTGATTGGTAGGCATAGAACAACTCATCACCAGTCAACGAGTAGTTTATCGCAGTGAAATTTAGGGTAACTGCTGTTCCAAAGATTAAAGAAAAGATGACTAAGTGAGAGGATTTGATTCTTAAAGTTGGGAGAATTTCATCTATTCGATGTCTACAACCATAAAAATAGGCTAGAGATCCAACAATACTCAATGTTATGATTAGATTTTTCTTAAAAAAAATATTACTAGAAGAATCGAACGTTCCCCATCCGTATATCCCGAAAACTAGCAAAAAAAGCAAAACCAAGTACTTGTAATCAACTTTAAATACTAAAATCTGCCGGTTGTAAAAAAACTCTTTGATCGGCCTAAGTGGAGATGGAATTTTCAAAGAATTTTCCTCACTTTTCCAATAACCCTTGGTCTAAATCTTAAGCCAAAGCGATGTTACCTAAGCTAAATCCTATGTTAGTCCCCAGAGAACTTGGAAGTATTCTAAGGTGCCAATTTCCTGATTGATTCAATTACTCACATGTATTCTCAAAAATTGGACAATCGATGTGGGTGGTTACCACCTCTAGCCATGGGGCGTCATTAACTCATGCGCTTAGTTTTTGTCGTACCCCTAACTTCATGTGATTAGATAGTCGAAGTATTTTCACTCGATGATTCGTACCTCATCACAATTTTATTGAGGGAGGCGTTTACCCACCCTTCTGTAAGCGAATTTTCATGGCGTTGATCTAGCAACGACTCTCAGTCGTGAAGTTCAGGTTTGTTGCTGCAGTTCAAGGAGCTTCGGGGTAGGTCACGGACTTTTGAAACACATATGATCTGGTCAAGTTAAGTAACTAGATTCGATTAGAGTGCAACTATAATGAATTTAACGTGTGAAACATGGAGGCGAAATGCTAAGAAGAGATTTTTTGCCTGCAGCTGATGCGGCGAGACTATTGAGTGTTGGTGAAGTTGCAGAAAGTCGTGAATCATTCTTTAAAAATAGACCAAGAAATCTTGATTTCTTATTACGCTGCAGATATGAGTGGATGCAAGAGTTCATTTCAAAAAGTCAGTACGGCTTAGAAATAGGGGCTGGTGCAGGATTCTCGAGACTTTATTTTGTGGGATACAACTATATTCTTTCTGATATGGAATCAAACCCTTGGCTAGATAAAGTCTTTGACGCAACTAAAATCCCGCTTCAAGACAATTCACTTGATTACATTTTCGAATCAAATGTTATCCATCATATTTCCCGCCCACTCAATTTTTTTGATGAAGCATATAGAACTCTCAAGCCAGGTGGTGTATTGCTTATTCAGGATGTTTGGGGCTCGTTTTTCCTTAGGACTCTCTTACGTATCTTTAGAACTGAAGGCTACAGTTATAATCTTGATGTATTCGACAGGTCAATTGATATCTGTGATCCCCGCAGACTATGGGCTGGCAATAATGTCGCACTGAATCTTCTTTTTGAAGAAAAAGAGAGCCAATTCAAAGTCTCTATCTCAACAGGTTTATTGGTTGAAAAAATTGAATTTTCTGAGTGCTTTATTTTTCCACTTTCAGGAGGGGTTACATCTAGATTTGCGGTCCCCCAGCTTCCTGAATTCCTATTGCGGGCTTTATTGAGATTAGACTCAGCCATTACAAATGTTGCACCTCATTTGCTCGCCTTACAAGTTCGAGTGGTCATGCGCAAGCCATTGGATTAGATCCTTTATAGAGTTAAAGCTAAACTCAAGGATTCCTGAATCCAATCCTCAAATGGAGGCTGCCCTCTTTGATCGGCTCCCCATCTGCCATTGAATCTGTCAAAATCAACTAGGATTTACCCACATCCAGCTAAAAAGCTTAGGTCGCAGCCACTTTTTTGGTAAAGGCCACCCCTATTCATAGGGTTAGATTTACCCATGCGCTTAGACCATGTCTCATATGTAACTTCCCATGATCAACTAGCCGACACAGTTCAACGCCTAGGCTCACGCCTT
>Ga0214921_10006893_pt1 | contig 15334 bp, 15 predicted proteins | sample LL1505_MetaG_FD_177992 | JGI IMG/M metagenome (GOLD analysis project Ga0214921, IMG submission 177992) | Freshwater microbial communities from Lake Lanier, Atlanta, Georgia, United States - LL-1505 | ecosystem: Environmental > Aquatic > Freshwater > Lake | place: USA: Georgia | collected...
GGGCCAACAGGAACATCGGGTGTAACTGGAACATCTGGACCAACAGGAACAACGGGAACAACTGGACCAACAGGAACAACTGGACCAACAGGAACAACTGGACCAACAGGAACAACTGGACCAACAGGAACAACTGGAACAACGGGTGTAACAGGTCCAACTGGAACAACAGGAACAACAGGAACAACTGGACCAACAGGACCAACAGGAACATCGGGTGTAACTGGACCAACAGGAACTAATGGTGTAACAGGACCTATTGGAATTACAGGTCCCACAGGATATGGTTATACTGGTTATACGGGATATACAGGACCTATTGGAATTACAGGTCCCACAGGTGCAAGCACATCGGGAACATTAACATTTACAGAAGGAACCGCTATAACATCAGCCGCAAATATAGATGACTATAATATTTCAAATAATTCATTTTTCAAAATTACTGGTACAACATCATCAAATATTAATGGATTTGCGAATGGAATATCCGGACGATTTATCATAGTTGTTAATAATACAGATAAAAATCAAACATTTCAACAAGAACAAACATCATCACTAGCAAGTAATCGTTTCGTTTTAGGTGTATCGAATAAAACAATTGGTATAAATCAATCTTGTACTTTTATTTATGTAACAGGTTTAACAGTTGGAGGAACAGTAGGTCAATCACGATGGGTTTTAACATCAACTACGTAAACTTATGATAAAATAATTCCTTTTGACTTTTTAATAATTTCCCATATATCATTACAGTATGGATATTTTCCTAACATTTCATTTCGTGGTAAACCTTTTTGAAAATCTGTTGGATTAATACTTGAAAATTTATCAACCACATATAAATTTTTTTTTTCTTTATTTGCTTTATTAGAATATAATCTCCCTTCACCATATCCAAGTAAGCAAACTTCATATTCATTATACAAATAACTATCCAAAAAATCTCTTTTAAAAAATACCCATGTCATTTCAACTGCATGAACTTTTCTTATATCTTGTTTAAATTGTTGTTGCATATGTTCACGTGTTATTTTACCACTCAAATGATGACTGGGTGAATAAACAACAGCATCTTTATCGACATAAAGCATATGATTTTCAATAAATTCCAAAAATTTATTAAAAATATCATAATTCCATTGTAAATCATCATCTACAACTCCAATAATATCATAATCTTTCGTTTTCTCACTATTATGTATCCACCAAGACCATAATAATTGAAATTTAACACCTTTAGAACGAAAAGAATAAATTACACGATTATTTTCTTTAATTTTTTCATATTTTTCATCATTTTTTCCATAATACGCAGCAACAAACTCAGCGTTAGAATCACAAGAGAACCAAGATTGTTGGATATTATCTCCTATAGCTACGAATATAAGTGTTTTTAACATTTATATTTTAAAAAAATTATTTTTTATTTTTTTAATGATACTTTCAAACCGTTAATATTTTCATTGGATTTTTTCTTTTTCTCGAACATCGTTTTTTAATTTCTTTTATACTTATTTCAGATGCTGTTCGAGGTGTTGATTTATTTACTCGTATTGATGGACGACAATATGGATAATTTTTCTTCCACTTTTTAGATAATTTAGAACGACCACATGATACTTTTTTAGGTAATTTACAAACATTTATCCATTTTTCTTTATACCATCTTGATATACCTGTTGATGATGTTTTTCTACCTGAATATTTTCCTGACCGTCTTTTATATTCTTTCACAAGCCATCCAGATGCATAAGCACTTGGCCATACTTTAAATTTTTTCTTTGCTTCTTCTTTAATTTTTTCATAAAGTTTTTTATTTGTCGGAGAAGGTTTCATTTATAAAAAGATAAGAAAAAAATTATAATAAAATACAATTCCATTCTTGTCTTTCTTGACGTTGACGATTTATTTCTGCTAATGCTTCTTCTGCATCATTTGCATCATCTTTTTTTGGTTCATAAATTGCAGGTGTTGGAGGTTTATTATCTTTACCATCATATTTTATTTTTTTGTTTCTTGATTTTCTTTTTTTCATTTATAAAAAGATAAGAAAAATATTTTGTTTTAAACAATTCCATTTCTTTTTATAAAAAATGGATGAAAACGTGGAAGAAAAAAACGACTTAAATATTTATCAAATTACTGTCGGTAAATATAAAGGTAAGTATTTAAAGGATTTACTACGCGATCGTAATTATTGTCAATGGCTTTTACAACAAGATTGGTTTAAAGAAAGTTATGAATTTCTTTACAACAAAGTTAAAGATTTTGATCCAAAAATTTATTTTCACAAAACTGAAGAAGACGAAATGGAAATTGAAAATGACGGTGATGAAAATTTTATCAAGAAATACAAATATTTTAATTTAATTCCGTTAGATGAATTAAAAATCGAACTTTCTGAAAATGAAAAAATCTGTTACAAGTTTTACCTCAAAACGATTAATGAGCTTAAAAATAAAATCGAGGTTAGATTAACTAAAAAAATATTCGATGATAGTGTAAATATTTATGATATTACTGCTCCTTCTAAATGGCTTCAAGTTTTTGAAAAGGAAACTTTAATCAGTCGTGAAGATTTCAAAGAATTTATCAATGCTTACGAGTTACCTAATATCACAACTATTATTGAAGAAATTAAAAAATATGGTGGTTTAGAATATAAAGGTAGTCAATCTTACAAAATCGCCAAAAAACGTTCATCTGAACAAGAATTATACTGGGAAGAGATTTTAAAATCTAAATATAAAGATGAATTAGGAACGCAATTCAAATATGAAAATTGTATTTTTGATTTTATACACATTCCGACAAATAAAATTTTTGAATGTAAACTTAATTTAAAGGATTTTGATGAAAGACAATTCAATAAATATCAGGCGACGTTAGATAAATATAATATCGTTTTCTTAATTGGACGAGATTGTGTTGTCGATATTGATATGGAAACGATTTATACGACAAATATAAAAGAATATTTATTATATCAATGTAATATTCCTTTACTGGCGAATCCGTCGAAATTTGATGATATTATATTTGAATTCGATGTCCACGAAGTTGAAGATATTAAAGAAGTGATTTAATTGATACTATGCAAACAAGTATAAAAGTAAAAAATGATGGATATATTTCAGTGGTTGATGATGGTAAAGATAAAAACTCAACATCGTTATTTACATCATTTACATATTGAGAATTAAAATGATAATTATTGTTTGAACTAATTTCATCGAAAATTGTTTTATTCAATATTGAAAAATATTCATTACCATATTTATTATCAAAAATAATATCATTAAGCACATTTGTAGTACCAATTTCGGATGAACCAAAATCACTAATATTATATTGAAATTCAGTTTGTAAATCGTTGATTTTTTGATTTTGTATATTTCCAATATTGGTTGCTTTATAAATATTGTCCTGAAAATATATTTTAGATATATCTGAATTTATTTGATATACCGGATTATTTGTATTTTTTATGATAACATTATCTTTAATTAAACATTCGCGTGGTGATAATGGAAATTGAGTTGAACCTATCATTATATCAAGTGAACAATTTAAAAATATATTTTTCAAAAATTTTGAATATGAAACTTGAATATTATAAATATCTCCATTAGAACCAGAATTGATAATTAAAGCGGCTCGGTTATTTGTATTCTGGAAAATATTATTATAAATTGTATGTCCGGAACCGGCAGCAACTCGAACACCACCTGCATCAGGAACATTATCTTGTAAAAATTTGTTTTTTGCTACGATAACTTTATTTCCATGTCGTAATGTTAAACTACCATAACTTGTTTTAAATGTGTTTTTATGATAAATATTACCTCCTGCTTTATTACTTACAATTTCTATTTCACCATTACAATTTTCAAAAATATTATTTTCTACTACACTACGTGATGGCGATAGACTAGTTCCAGAAAGTCCAAAACGTATCGTTTCAAAACCATTACCGGTGCCTTTTTTTCGATTCATAAATATATTTGAATCTATGAGAATATAGTCAGGTGTATCATCTTCATGTAATACTTGAACCCATGGATTAAAATTTGAAAAGTCTTTAAATATATTATGGTCAACTCTATTATTATATTTAGTGATTGTTAATATTGGTCCATCGCCATCATTTAATGAAAATTCACAATTAGTAATTCGATTGTTGCTCCCTTTTAATTGAATGGAACCGTTTCCGTTTGTAAAGATTATATTAGATAATATAACATATTGTCCGGTTATCGATACATTCACTGAACCTGAAAAGAAAACTTTGCCATTATTTTTTGCTTTTATTATAATTGGATTTGTTACTGTCCCTACATTATCTATTGTTAAATTTACATTTGTGTAAATTCCATCATCTAATAAAATTGTATTTTCATATGTAAATGATGGAAGTGAATTCATACTTGATGTTGTTATGATTGATATCATTCTTTATTTATAGTCTTTATTTTTATTTTTTATTTTTTAAACTTGTGAAGCGTTTAAAAAATATATTATAAAAATATTAGAGAAAATAGTCTTAAATTAAATTGTATTTACTAATATATTTAGGGTAAAATTCTTCTCTAATTAAATGGTCATAAACCATAGTTCTATTTTCAAGGTGTGACCAAGGATGTAATGGGAAATGTTTATGTTTAATTTTTATAATTCTTTTATTATCGAAATCACTGCTTTCTAACGCAAATCCAAATAAACTTTCAAATTCAAAACTTTTCTGTATTTGAAGTGGTCGAATATAAATATATTTTTCAGTAATAAATACCAAAACATCAATAAATTCATTTTTAAACCACATTATAGCGAAACTCCAACTTTTACTTTGTTTATTTTCTCTGATATTAGGATCATATGATATATCAATTTCTAATAAATTATCGTTAAGTTCTGTAGACATGGTGTATGATTTTTATATTTAATCAAAATATAAAATTCAATTTAAAAAGTTAGTCATAAAATCCTTATATATAAGGAATAATATCATATGCAATAGATAAAGAATCTGCTGAATATCTTACACCTGTCCAAGTATTACCATCGTTTTTTGACGTTATCATTGAAAAAGTTCCGTTACCAACTGCCATCCATAAACCATTACTGTATGATATTCCATAAATTGCACTAATATTGTTTACTGTAATTTGTGTCCATATATTTCCATCTCTTGACCTTGCAATATTAACAGTAAATGAACCACAAGCAATCCATATATTATTTGCATATAATACTTTATAACCAGCATTATTAAAAATCTTTCCTTTTCCTGTCCAATTAACTAAATCAGGCGATGTTGCTAAAGTATTTGTTCCTGAACCAACTGCTACCCATAAATTATAACCATTATATGATATTCCGTAACAATGATTATCAAAAATACCTGTTTTTCCACCTTTACCAGTCCATTGTGTTCCGTTATTTGATGTTGCGATTGAATGTGATGTTCCTAAACCAACAGCTACCCATAAATTATTTGCATATGTCACACCATAACAAATCGAAAATATTTGCATAGATAAAGTATCACTATTGTTAACGCTCCATGTAGTTCCATTTAATGAAATTGCATACCACGATGTTGAAGTATATGTTTTTTGACCAACTGCTACCCATAAATTATTACCAAAACCATTTTTTCCATATGCTATACCATATCCTATTTTTAATTGAGTATTATTAAATGTTTGTGTCCAACTTACAGATTCAACTTTAGACGATGTAGATGCTGATAAAGTTGTTGAACCTTCACCAACACCTATCCATGTTGAAGGATTAGTAAATAATATTCCACGACAAAAATTAGTTGAACTGTTAAAGAAATTTTGTATATTATTAACAGAACTTAGTGTTTCACTATCGTATTTTATTATACTTCCTAAACTTCCAACTCCAACTATTAAAAACGATGGTAAAGGTGTAGCATACTCTATATCACAACATGAGTTAAAAATAGTATAGTCAACTTTAGGAATCCATTCGTTTCCGTTTATTGATGAAAATATAGTTTTATATGATGTATTTGCATAATCATTATAACCTCCTAAAAACCATAAACCATTTAAATATTTTATGGTTTTTGCACCGTATTGAAAAAACATATTTCCTAAACCAGTCCATTTAATTCCATCAGTTGATGTCGCTATTTGATTTGTATAAGGAGTAACTACTATCCATATAGAACCAATATAAGCTATATTAGTAGCATTAAATGGTAATGTATAATTATTAATAGTCCATATATCACCGTCTCTTGATGTTGCTATAGATTTATTTGTATCCATAACAACTATCCATAATCCATTACCATAAGCTACATTTTGTGCTGCTAAATTTGGTAGAACACCAATCCAAATATTACCATCTGTTGATTTTGCTATAGAATAATTTCCTGCACCAACTACTATCCATATTCCATTTGCATATTTTACACTATTTCCATAATCAAAAAGATTATTTCCTAATCCTACCCAATTTATTCCATCATTTGATGTTGCTATAGAATTTGCTCCTTTTCCTACTGCGACATATAAATTATTTGAATATATAACTTTATAACCTTCCTCAAAAATAGTTTTTCCTAAACCAGTCCAGTTATATCCATCATTTGATATTGCTATAGAATTTGCTCCTTTTCCTACTGCGACCCATTTTTTGTTAAAATTATTATATGTTACACTATTTCCATGATTAAAAATAGTAATTCCTAAACCAGTCCAATTACTACTATCAGATGATATTACAATTGAATTCTCGGCATTATAACCACCACCAACTGCTACATATTTAACTATTGGTAAAAAAACACAAGTACCTGTTGGATCATTTAATTTCACACTACTTAATAAAACTCCGTTTGGAGAACAATTTTTCAAAACATTTCCCATTTTATTATAATTATAATTTTTTATATTTATAATATAAAATTTAATTCTTTTTATTAATTATTTATAATATAAATTTAATTCTTTAAAAACCATTTCATAATTCTCGTACAAAGCGATTCTTTTTTATCACAAATTCTATTCCATTCATCTATTGAATACATCGATCCCATTGATAGATTACAATTAGGGCATATCGGCCGTAAATTTTCAATTTCTATCCCTCCTCCTTTAGATTCTGGAATATTATGACCAACGTGAAAATTAAAAACAGAAATCGTATTTTGACACCATATTATAGTACATTTATTTTCGTATATTTTTCCATTATATTTAAGCCATACTTGCTGGCGGATTGCCTTTGGAATTTTTTTTTTTGCTGTCGATTTTATTATCGTAGATGTTCTCATAATTTATTTTTTAATTTTGGTGTTTAAATTAAAAAAATTGAAAAACGATTGATAATAATTTGTTAAAAAATATGAAATCAATATTAAAAAATATTTTGAATAAATCAAAGATTAATCATAAAAAAGAAATAATTAATTGTGACACAATAAAAGATTCTCATATTTATTGTAAGATAAATAATATAACTGGAAATATAACAGGGACGCTAATTGAACATTACATAAAACAAAAACATAATATGAAAAAAAATAATGTTTCATTATGCATCGGCGACCTTGCTCATAATGGGAAAAATTTAGAAATTAAAGTATCTAACGGTGGACAAACACATAATAAATTTAATTATGTTCAAATAAGATTAAATCATAATTGTGATTATTTATTAACAGCTTATTATCTTGATAACTCTAATATAGAATATTGCGGTGAATTATTCATTTTTATTCTTACTAAAAATGATATAAAAGAACTTTTATTAAATTATGGAAGTTATGCTCATGGAACAGTAAAAAATTTAGGTAAAATTACAAAAGAAGATTTAGATGATATAAATAATTCAAAAGAATATGCATTGAGACCAAAATATAATGATAATTGCTGGAAATCGTTATTGAAATTCAGATTCGATGAAAATAGTATATAAATTAACCAATTCCGCTTTACCTATTGAATTTTGTCTTGCTGTATTTAAACTATTTGAATAATCTAAATTGTTAAATCTTTCAATTAGTAAATCTTTATCAATATTACATTTTATCCAATGCCAACTTTTAGGTCGTAATATATCTAAATTTTCAGTTTTTATTTCTCCACATTTTCCACCATATGCTCTAATTGCAAAATCTGCACCAACCGGTGGTGTTGGTTGTCCTTTTTCATCTTTCGGACCAAATGATAAAAATGTCCAATCAGCATGAATAACTGGTAAATTTATAATTTGTCTTTCAAATACTCTTTTTTCCCATATTTGAAAACAACACTTGACCATCATTGGTGGTGAAAAACTACACGGAACCATAGGAATTTCTTCATCTAAAACTAAATGAAAATATTTATCTAATTTATTTTGAACACTATTTCGGCGAAATGTTCTTGGTATGATAAAAGCAATCACATTTGACCATTTAGAAGCATGATTAAAAAATTTTATAGCTAATGAACTGACTTTACCAAATGGTGGATTTCCTAAAACTAATATATTATTTTTATCTTCTGGAGGTGAAAATGTAAAAAAATCTTGCTTAATTATATCTTTATGTTCAGGAAGAATATCGATACCAATTTTATTACAAGACGGTATTTTAGAATAAAAACTTCCATTACCTGCACTCGGTTCAACTACTAAATCCCAACTTTCCCATTTATATTTAGTTGATATATGTTCTATACATTTATCAACGACCGATGGAATAGTATAAAATTTATCTAATCCTTCTGTTCTTACAACGCTTGTCTTTGACATTTTATATTCGAATGATAAAAATTAAAATTTTAAATCAATTTTAATTTTTATTTTTTTCTTGAAATTGTAAACAAGAAATTGTTTTTTGATGTTTTTTTAAATTATGTGTTCCTTTTATTATTTTCTTACAAAATTCACATTTTATATCTTCACATTTTCTTGTTCCTAACAAATTTTTATTTCTACAAGTTTTGCAAATTTTTCTGGTTGATACACCTTTCGTATGTATATGATAATAATTATGTGGTAATATTTCTAAACAATTAACGCATTGTTTAGAATCTGGTAAATTATTATTTTTTAAATAACATTCAATGCATTCATCTAATATCGACTTATCATCTTTGTTAATAAAAAATAATTCATTTTTATACATATTATTACATGATTTACATTCTGAATTAGTCAAAAATGGTTGTGAATTCAATTCTTTTTTCTTTTCTTTATTTCTTTTATTACAGCATTTCCGACATGTACCTCTATATTTTGATTGTATATCTATAATTTCGGCTTCTGTATATTTATTACCATCTGCTGGTTGCGGTAAAACATATCCGGTCATATTTGCTCTTAAATAAAATTTTCTTACCGACATATTTACTTCGCATTTTATACATTTTTTTTTAGGTGCTGTTTTCGGTCGTGATGATGTTGAAACAATTTCGTTAGAATCGTCTTCTATATCAGCATTAGGAACTGAAATTTGTTGTAAAAGTTCTTGGATTTGAACACTTTTTAATAAATTGATTCTCGTGTATATTTTTCCAATTACTTTAGAAATATCAAAATCTTCAGCATCTGGATTATATCTAATCCAATTATCATCTGTTAAACCCAATTTTTCATTCACAAAATCCATTCTTTCTCTTTCATTACATGGTTTTCTATCAGCGTGCCCATTTTCATCGCATTCAACGACAATTTTATATTCTGGGAAATATAAATCAAGATAATATCTACCAACTTTAAATTGGTCTTCGAATTTTTCAGTTTTGAAAGAGTTTGTTAATGCTGATAAGGTTTGTTGTTCTTTTGTCAGAGTTTTACGATTTGTAGTTACGATACCAAAACTTTTGAGAAAATAAAGTACATCAGGGGAAATGCGCTTACGAGTCTTAATGAGAATCTCAATGGCACCATCACGTGTGATTAAAATAGTTTTTGGATTTATTTCAGGTTTTTTGATACCTGGGTAATCTCTGAATTCTAATTGATTACATTTAGAAACATTATTTTTAATAACCTCAGCTGGATTTTTATATCCTAATAATGCTGTTATTTCATAACCTACATAATATTCAAAATAAAGTCCATTGCTAATATAAGAATAATTAGCAAGTTCTTTTTTATCAGACAAAATATCAGACGTGTTATCAGCGTCTGAATCGTCAACAAATACAAGTTCAAAATCTTGATTTTCCATTTTTTTATTAATAAAATCATTTCTTTAAATAATTATAGATTCGAAAAAATAAATCTATAATTATTTCTATAATTATACATTTGAAAAAATAAATCATATTAGATTTTCCACCCTCATCCACACCTTTCTTTTAACATATTTCATACAAGTTCCGTTTCAAGTCTAAATTTCTACTGATTTTTCAAAAGTTTTAAAAATAAAATTGATTTTTAAAAACATAAAAATTATAAAAAAACAGATATGGAACAACAAAATGACGTTCAAGAAATTGACGAGATTATATTCGGTGTATATTCAGCCGAAGAGATAAAAAGTATGTCTGTTTGCAAGGTTGATAATCCAAAACTTTGCAACAGTGATAAGTCTGGTTCATATGGTACGGTTTATGACCCACGTTTGGGAACAATTGAAAATGGCAAGTTATGTGGAACTTGTTCCGGGGATGTTTGGCTATGCCCCGGACACTGGGGGTATATCGAGTTGTATGAACCTATTATTCACCCTTTGTATTACAAGCAGGTTGTCAGTTTTTTACGTTGTTTTTGCACCAAATGCTACAAGTTACTAATAACTGAAGACCAAGTGGCAATAAATGGATATAGCCGTATCAAAGGCGTGAAAAGATTTAACAAGATATTGGAAAAACTTGAGAAAATTGATATGTGTATTCATTGTTCTCATCCACAACCGGCAATAAAACATACCATATCCGATAATACTATTGCAATGGTTTATAAAGACAAAGATAAGAAAAAAATTAGTGTAACTTTACAGGTCGATGAGATAAAGAAGATATTTGATAATATAAGTATCAAAGATGTTGAATTGTTGGGTTTTAATCCAGATTTGATGCAACCGCGAAATTTGATATTGACCGTATTTCCAGTTATACCAATATGCGCTAGACCATATGTTATCAGTGATTCAAATATGTGTGATGATGATTTGACGATTCAGTTGGTGGAAATTATCAAATCAAATAATCATTTGGAACCGGTTGATGGTGTTCCTGTTTCTGATACAAAAAAGCAAAAATATTTACAAAGCTTGAAATTTCGTATTGCTACGTTTTATAATAATTCGAGCGGAAAAGCAAAACATTCAACAAATGGTTATCTTGCCAAAGTATTGAAAAAACAATGCTAGTACGTATAACGTGCTACACGAACAAATTGCGGGAATATCTTGTATTTTCTTATTACAAAACTATATTGGAAACAGAATAGAAATTATTAGTTAATCGCTAATAGTTGTAATAACATAAGAAAAGAGACGATCCGCATCCAAGCTTCTAAATCCGTTATTGTAAGGACATGAAGACGGTTCAACGACTAAATGTTTGTGGGTATGAGAGAAATAACAAATCTCGATGAATGCTTAAGATATAGTCTAGTCCTTATTGAAAAATAAGGTAGAAACGAGATCAATTAAAGGTATTAAAGAAAGATTGACCGGAAAAGAAGGGTCAGAATTAGGCTCAAGTGATATTACAAAATATTGCTAGTATATCGAAAGATATGCAACATATTCAAATTGCGGGAACATCTTGTATAATATCTTTAATACTAAAATTAGCAAAGAAATTTGTTGATGGAATATAATTAATCGTTATATTGGGTAAAAAATTAAAGAAGAGAGATAATCCGCATCCAAGTTTCTTAACCAGAAATGGAAAGAAAAAGGTTCAACGACTAAACGGATATGGGCTATTATATGGCTTAAGATATAGTCTACTCCCATCTGAAAAGATGTGGTATTAAGGTAATTCGCACAAACTTAATGGGGAAAAGGTAGTGTTTCATTGCCGAAGTAGTGCTTAATAAGTATTGCTAGTATATCGTAAGATGTGCAACATAATCAAATTGCGGGGATATCTTGTTAATTTCTTATTACAAAACTATTTTGGAAACAAAATAGAAATTATTAGTTAATTAGTGATGGTTGTAATAATATAAGAAAAGAGACAATCCGCATCCAAGCTTCTAAGTCCGTTATATTAGGATATGAAGAAGGTTCAACGACTATATGGTTATGGACAGGAGAAAACTGATAATTTTCAATGATTGTTTAAGATATAGTCTATTCTCACTTGTAAAAGTGTATAACGATGATTTCATATACAAATATATGATTGAGTTTAGTATAAAAGGTGAAATGACTGCGAGAACGGTAAATAATTGCTGAAGTAATATTTAATAATATTGCTAGTATGTCATACGACATGCGACATATTCAAATTGCGGGGACATCTTGTTGATATCTTATTACAAAAAAAATAAAGAAATTTATTTTTGGTCTTAACTAATTGTTCTGATTGTAAAAATATAAAGAAAGAGAGATAATCCGCATCCAAGTTTCTTAACCAGAAATGGAAAGAAAAAGGTTCAACGACTAAACGGATATGGGCGAAAGCTTAAGATATAGTCTAGTCCCATCTGAAAAGATGTGGTATTAACGAATTGGTCCTGACCCGACCTTAAAAATGGGTCAAATATGTGTTCCACCTCAGATAGCAAGTAATTTAACTAGTCCTATTCCAGTTACTCATTTTAATATAAAATATTTATCGGATTTAGTAGATGCTGGCAAAGTTAATTATGTTCTTAAAGATAATGGACAAACACGTATCAATTTAGAAAATGCGTTATTCTTCAAAGGAACACGTTTGAATCACGGAGATATAATTATAAGAAAAAATAAAATTACAGGCGAGGAAGAAGAAATAGTTGTAATGAATGGTAAAGATTTACTACAAAAAGGTGATCGTTTGAAAAGAAATGGTGAATGGGTAACGGATATTAAATATCCGGAAAAACGCTCTTATAAAATAAATATCGGAGATATATGCGAGGTTCAGCTTCAAAATGGTAGTATACTTCTCTTAAATCGACAGCCCACTCAAAAGCAGGGTGGAAAAAGATAAAAAAATATTTTATCTAGTCAAACAGTTTAAACTTTTTTGGCGAGATTCCTCAATTGCGGGGACTTCCTTAAAAACTTAATTACAACTTTTATATTGGAAACGGTATAGAAAACTTTGGTTAACGACCTAAAGAATTGTAAAAACATTAAGTATTTGGATAATCCGCATCATATTCCTACGGGTAAAACGTGACTGCCTATGGAAAGTGTTCAACGACTCGAGTGTAAGAAATTAGATTTAAAAGCAAAATACAAATATAAAATGGAAACCGGAATAATTTATATGATTACTAATAAAGTAAATAATCAAAAATATATAGGACAGACATCAAAAACTATCGAAGAAAGATGGAAAAGACATATCAAAGATTCAAAATATAAAAAACATGGTTGTAGATTATTAAAAAATGCCATTAATGAATACGGTGATACAAATTTTATTATTGAAATATTATTGATTTGTAACAAAATTTCATTAAATACTTACGAACCTATATTTATAGATAAATACGGGACGTTATCTCCAAATGGTTATAATTTACAAACAGGTGGATTAAAAAATAGTCGATTATGCAAAGAAACATTAAATAAAATGAGTGAATCACAAAAAGGTATAAAAAAATCAGATGAAACAAAAAAGAAAATTAGCGATACATTATCAGGTAGAAAATTAAACGATGAAAATATTAGAAACACTATTTCTATATCTGGAAAATATCGCAATATGTCTATCGAAAATAAAAATATATTAAAGAAAGCATTGGATATATTAAATTTAGATAACTTACCTATGTATATAACTTTCGGTCATGATAGTAAAAATAAAGCAGAAAAAATTACTGTAAGAATTCCAAACAAAAAAATTAAAACATTTGCTAAAAAAAATATGGAATTAACAGAAAAAATTAAATTAGCAATTGATTTTTTACACCAAAGGGAATCGGTCTTAGAGTAGTCACGTGCTCGATGATAGGCTTAAGGTATAGTCTACTCCTTTTACGTAAGTTTAAGGTATATGGCTTCATGAGGGTTCATTATTGAGCTCAAGTATTATAAAAATTAATACTAGTGTGTAAATCATATACATGCGACATATTCAAATTGCGGGAACATCTTGTTGATGTCTTTGATACTAAAATAATGAAGAAATTTATTAGAAATATATAGTTAACTACTATATTTAGTAAAAAATCAAAGAAAGAGAGATAATTCGCATCCAAGTTTCTTAACCAGAAATGGAAAGAAAAAGGTTCAACGACTAAATGGATATGGGTCTGACATGTTCGGGCTTAAGATATAGTCTACTCCTATCTGAAAAGATAATTTACTATGATATTACAAATAAATTTGTAGTTGAGTAAGGTATTATTGTCAATGATGGCCCAAGAAGTGGTCATAAGACCCGGAAAAACAATAAGATTTAATTTAAGTATTAATAAATCTTTTAATGCTGACTTTGATCCGATATTTTTAAGGTCAAAAACAGGGGAAATTAAAAGTTTGAAATTCTCCTAGTAAGAAAAGTTAATTTATTAACATTCTTGCGAAACACTTGGATGCGGGAAACTCCTTAGAAACTTAACTACCACCTTTATTAGTGAAAACTTCGAAGGGAACACGATTAATTATCGTACCCAATGGTAATAACGTTAAGAAATTGGACAATCTGCAGGATACTCTCTAACAGTTATTTATGACTTCTTATGAGGGATTCTCAACGACTGGTAAAGTGTTGGTCGGAGGAACTGTCAATTCCAATGATGGCTTAAGGTACAGTCTAGTCCTTTATGAAAATAAAGGTATAAACGGGAGATGAAATGAATTTGCATACGCCTGCCTCATTCGAGGCTGAAGCGGAATTACGATTGCTTTCAGCATCAAAGTATAAAATAATATCAGCACAAAATTCAAAAAATATCATGTGTATCGTTCAAGATTCACTTTTAGCAGCTTATAAAATGACATTAGGTATTCAACCTGTTCGTAAAGACCAGTTTTTTAATGTCGCATTAACAATCGATGGTATGACTACCGAAAAAATATTATCAAAAATTCAACATATACGTAGAATTTATCAAGAAAAAGGTAAGAAAGTTCAATGTTTTCACGGTAAAGGGCTTATTTCCCTTATTTTACCTGACGACTTTATATATGAAAAGAAAAACGGCGCTGACCCGAATGAACCAGTCGTCAAAATATATCGCGGTG
>Ga0214921_10006894_pt1 | contig 15332 bp, 26 predicted proteins | sample LL1505_MetaG_FD_177992 | JGI IMG/M metagenome (GOLD analysis project Ga0214921, IMG submission 177992) | Freshwater microbial communities from Lake Lanier, Atlanta, Georgia, United States - LL-1505 | ecosystem: Environmental > Aquatic > Freshwater > Lake | place: USA: Georgia | collected...
GTTATGCACAGATATTTAAACTGGATGCTGTCACAGCATGAGTTATACACACCGTTATCCACAATAGTGTAAAACTTTTGGTCTAGTTGCTTAGTCATTTAATGCCGCCTTAATATTTTTATAGTTGCGCATGGATATGTCCAACCATCATCACAATAAGCACAATTACTACCCCAGCTACCATCAGGTAACGTAATTTCTTGCGGTGCGTGTATTTTAAAAGCAGCTCTAATTATTAACGCAGCTTTGATAAATCTGATGGGATTCATTTATCTTTACCCCATCCTGTCCCTTTAAATATGATAGATGGTGCGCTAAATACGCGTATCATAGGATAGCTGCAGCACAAGGGGCTGCTATCGCCGTGTGTATTTACCGGGTGATTCATCTCTAATTCCACCCCGCATTGATCGCATCGATACAAGTAACTAGGCATTTTGTACCGTATTTGGGATGATTGAATAATTAGCCAGGCAATTATCACACTTAACTACCACAATGGGTACAACGCCATTAATAACGTGTACGGACATGGCCATCTGCTCTTTATCATCGCAGTTGCATACGATGGTTAATTCATTACTGTGCTCAGTCATGCAATATCTCCTCAGCTGTAGGTACTTGGCTATCCAATAACATTTCGATGCCCATAACGCCACAGCCTAAGCATTGAACGCAAACTACGTTAGGTGGCAGGTTAATAAATTCATCTACAATTTTATGCGTTTGCATCCCAAGGCCAATTTTGGCGCAAACCCTGCAGTTAAGCCTCAGTAATGCCATATATAGATTTCCTTAATGCATCCATTTCAAATAACTCACGTTGAGATACCCAGAAATTGCCATCAGCTGCGTTATAGTATTTAGGTTTTTTAGCCCATAACACGGGCATCCAGCCCACTATTTGATAGACAGGTGACTTATTCACTACCAGGATGGCCACATCAGTTAAACGTGGGTAATCCTTATGGATGATTAAATGGCCATTGATATATCTAGTCCATTTAACCTCAAAACCTAGATTACCGACAGTTATATCTGCCTCATCCCGGTAAGTATGAACCGTAGGTACAAAATTTTGTAAGCCCATATATTGCGCTACAGCGATCTCTGAGCCAACAGCTTCGCTATTTTCCAATATAAACTCATGGTAATTCGTTTGTCGGTTATATCTGCGATCAGGCGTAGTTAAGAATTCGCCCGTGCTACGCGCAAACCCACACGCCGCAGCTTGTTTTTCCTGCGATCGATCCAATATAACCTGGACTATTTGCGACATGTCGGTTATAGCCATATTGGTTTACATTGATCGTTGCGTGACTTGTTACTACAGGTATATCCCCGGTACTTTTGGCCAGTTTTCGGGCTTACGCCTTCCTTGTAAACCATGCGGCCATGAGCACATATAGGTGCAGCATCTACTATCTCGCCACCTAATTGCGATTTTATATCTGCAATAGTTTCTGCAGCTGGGCGCACACTACCTACGCCCTCAACCTTTACTGCAGGTGTAGCAGTAGCCCATAGATCAACCTCTACTGCAGGCTGAGCCTGTAACCGTTCTACCTTCTCCATGTCCTGGCGTGTCGGCCTGGCATCGCTAGGCATTAATAACCCAATGGCTCGACCTATTGCGCTGGTGCTGCAGTTCTCGATCCAAAAGTCACGGTTTACGCCTCGATCAGTACGTAGCTCATAGGCATAATCTACAGCCGCCGGGACTACATCCTCATGCTCACGGAATACGCTGGCACGGATAATAACGTAACCATCTTTAACGTTCAATTCAACGATTTCAGTAATGATCCTGCCTGAGATATGGGTTTCTCTAAACCGTTTAATGCGGCTATTAACATCCTCGTAATTATCCAGATTAAAAGTCATGAGTTTTTAACTATCTCTTTAGCTGAGTTAAAAGCGGCTCTTAATCCTGCCGCCCGGCCACGATTAAAGCCGTCTTTAATGCCTTCCTTGTATCCGATTGACCAGCCCACTAAAAACCAACCGACACTAGAAATTAAAACTACCAACGCTACTTTTGTTATTTCCATTTACTTCGCCCTTGTTTGGGTTAAGCCCAGCTACACCGAATTAGGTAGCCCTGCCTAACGTGTAAATTAAGGGTAAAGGTTGGCTATGACATCGGTCAATAACCGACACGCCTAACGGCTTAAAAGGATCTCGTAAATGCTATCCACCTTGGCCTCGATGCGATCAACGCGGCCGCGTAGGTTATGGCCACCGTTGCTATCTGGCCTTAATTCAGCCAGGTAATACTTAACTAAATGGCGTACCAGCCCAGCCGCAAACCCAATTAGGGTACATAAGCCTATGGCGATCGCTAAAAGCGACTGGGCGGTAGTCATTATTTAACGCCGAAAGTGCTGTCGCTAGGATTCATGGCGCGTAATAATGGGCCAAGTAGTCCAGCGATAAATGCATTACCTAGTGTTTTCCAGTCGGTAATGCCGGACATGTAAAGCGCAGCTGCGCAGCTAAATGCAGCGCGTAGATATGACAGGCCAGCGGCCTTAGCTTGTTCCTTCATTGTTTTACTCCTAAATGCCCTTAGTTGACTTGTCTAAGTATTGCGATCGTATGCGTACCCGATGCAGCAATTGCATATAGGCCTTCATTATCGCCTACAGGCACTTGCATTTTATCCCCGTTATCCATCTTGTAACCGTTTGCTGTGGTTACGTTAGCATCGCCTAAATAAACAACACCGCTACCTAAATTATGTAGCCATACTGTTTGATCCATAATATTTGCAGCTACTAAAAGCGTGGTTGTAGTCCCTACTGTTATTTGTGCGCTAGTCGGCATAAGTTAGTCCTAACTTTTCTATTAGTTTTGCGGTTTTTAATGGGTCTATTGCTATCTCGAAATGCATTTCGTCTTTACGGTTACGAAAATCGCCACCCCAGGCTAAGCCATATTTTTTAGCTAGTGCCTGAATCATTGGGACTTTTTCTGCCGGAAACGTACCAACCTTACCTAATGGATGCTTAGATGCGTTTAAGTCAATCGCTGTACCGCTACTGTGGTTACTAAGCTTGTCGGTAGTGCCGCGTACCATGCGGTAGCAGTAGCCCCAATCATCAAGCGCACCGCCATCGATTGGCTCGATCAGTTCATTAAACTGCTCAGCAAAGGCAACCAGTAAAGGCGCAGCAAAATATGCGCAACGCAACTTAACGCTGCTGCCCTTAATCGCGTAAGACTTGATACGGATCGACTCAACATCTTTAGATGCTGGCCATCCGTTATAACTGATCGCACTCATCCCAACAGTAGGGCTGCTTCATCGGCTGTAATGCCTAGTTTAGCCAGTAGTGCATCTTTAGCATCTGCCTTGGCTTTAGCTTTAACTTTATCTGCAGCTATATTAGCTTTATCCAGTTCATAGGCTTCAAACTCTGCATCGGTCATCTCACGATCAATAACTTCATTGGTTTGTTGATCGTGTATTCTCACCATTGGTTTAGTCATTAATTTACTCCATACAGTAGGACAGTTCCAGTAGATAAGTTTCCACCGGCATTAGAAAATACTAAAGATGTAACAGCTGTATTAGATACAAATGCACCGCCAATATTAAATGACATTACCGAGCCACCAGTTTCCTCAGCGTAACCGTATGCGTTAATTGGCTTGTAATTTGTGCTTGATGTGTAATTATCAATTTGCACTGTTGCCACATTGTTTGTTGCAGTTCTTAACCACGCAGTAGTACCAAGGTTCAAATAAGTAACTCGGTTGACAGAACTTACGAAGGAAGCACCAACGCTGTCAGTCGATACATATGAAGATCCTGTTGTATTGCCGTTAGGCGCAATACGCATAACACCGTTGGCAGTGGCATTGGTAACACCATAAATGACCATGCGCAAAGATTTGTATGTCTGCACGATAGATGGAATCGTTACGGTTGCGCCCGATAAGGTAGTAGTGCTTAATAATGTTAAGCCGCCTGAACCACCTACAGCTGTCCAGGCTGATCCAGAATAATACTGCACGGCATCTGTGTCTTTTAAGTAACACATATTGCCTTCCTGTGGGCTAGTTACCGCTGCATCACGGGCAGCAGCACTAGCAAACACCCATACGCCTTGCATTAGGTATCCATTTGTATCGCCAGCGGTAAGTACATCACCCGTAACAAAAGTTTTAAAACCTTGTCCAGCTGCCATTTCGTATCTCCTTAATAACTTAATACAGACGTATCAAGTACGCCATATTGGGTCGAGTTTAATACAAACCCATCGATAACGGGTTCAAGTGTAGTAAAAGTAGTGCGCCATTTATTGGGTGTAACGCTGTGTGCCACGCCAAATACTTGTAGGGTCTTAGTCAGGGTAGATGCACCTGGCTGGTTTGTAGTAATAGTTACTGGGTCAAAAAAATCTAGGTTAAGTGCAGCCAATATGCCTGTGTTGTAATTGGCTGTGTAAAGGTCTAGCTCGATAGCATCGCATCTGATGCTTGTTTCGGCTCGGCTGGCCACGTACGCACGGGCATAGTCAAGTGCTACCTGATCGGTCTCCATTAGTAAATCTTGTTGGTTATAAGTATGGGCAAAATATTTAGCAACACTAGCTGCGTTGGTTGCTGATTGGACTGTACCGCCTGTTCTCGTGATATTTGCCTGGTTAAATACAAGGGTGTCATCCAATCGCCAGACAGCATTGGCATAGCCAATATCTGTGCCATTATCGTTAAATACTGTGGCTGTGCCTGCCACGCTCGCAACGGTTACGGTGCGATCTTGAAATGTCCACGAGCCAGCCGCATTTACATATATTGCGCCATACTCGCTATTTGTGGCTGTCTGCAAGGCTGCTAAGGCTGTACGAGCTGTACCTGGATCGTTCTGCAGCGATGTCAGCCCGGCATCTACGTCACGCATGGATGCTGGCCATGAAATCGTATTAAGGATCTGATTAATTCTTGTGCCACTTAGATCCCCAGCGGATGCACCTGTAACGGTACTAATCTGGGCATTTTGGGCTAAACGGCTGGCATCAATCGCCGAGATGGTTGTATATACGACATCATTAGCGTTGCGTGGTACTGTCGTTGTATAGCTTGTAATAAAACCGCTAAACATTGGATACGTAACGCCGTTATAAGTAGCCGATATAGACACTTTACGCATAGGCGTTAAAAAGCCGTAATAAGGACTAGAACTATTTTGTGGGTTAAAATCGCCATTTTGATCTACGATACGCAAGCTAAGCGTACCCGTTTGGAATTCATCGGCCGTAGCTGATCGACCACGCCTTGTATTAATAGTGTCCACTACGTTGCTCACATCGACAATTAAAGATGCTGAATCTGCTAGTACGTTAGTGCCTAAAATGCCTTCATCTAAAATCATGGCTTGCGCGGTGGATGGCCCAGTACCAAAATTAATAATGGCGTTAATTGTTGGAATTGGCATCAGCCTGGCAACGATCCTGCTGGGAATTGACTCAAACCGCGCCGTATATTGTCTAACATCGCACGATTGATAATGTCTGAAAAATCCTCACCATCTAGTACTGAGCCTTCGACTACTACGGTAATTGAGTTATCTACGCTGCCTGACATGCCAGTACCTAAGCCTGTGCCATAACCGGGGCCACCCATACCATCATCCCAGATAGGTTGGCCGCCTACGCCAAAACTAGGGCCTTTAGGGCCAGGTGGCGGTTCTACTACAGGCATTTGAATAGGTTTAGCTAATAAGGCTAAATATTCCTCTAACGCCTTATATTTAGCATCGTCTGCTATTTTCTGAGCAGCTGCAATTTTTTCAATAATAGTTTTTTGGCTAGTGTAATTGAGAATATCGTAAGTAGCTTGTGCAGTTGCTACCTTGTCTAATGCGGCAAGTTTAGCAATTTGTAATAATTCTAATTGTGTTTTTTCACTATAAAAATTAGCTTCAGCTAGGCCACCAGATGCGATAATTGCTGCGTTATATTTTCTATAAGCCTCTGCACGAGCTGCATCGGCTTCCTCCTGTGACATCTTAGTATTCTTAATTCGATCAAGTTCATCAATTAATAACTGATTAATGTAGTTAAGTTCGGTTTCACTAATAAACTTAATGCCTAATAATTTGTTATTTTGTTGTTCGGCAGTTAATAGTTTTAATTGTTCAATATATTTAAGGGCTGCTTCGCCGTTTTCGTTTTCAATTTCTTGCATGGCCAATAGGCGCAGGCGTTCATCTTTATCGTAAGTAGCCTTTAGAGCAGCTGCTATCTGTATCTTATTTAAATCAAATGTAGCTGCAGCCTTGCTTAGGGCGGCTTTAGCCTTTTCTGCTAATAAACGTTTCTTTTCAGCTTCGGCTTGTTTTTTAGAATTGGCTAATTGCTTAGTCTGCAGATCGGCCAATAATTTGGCTCGCTTAGCTGCATCAGCTTCTAATTTAGCCAGCCGTTTGGCCTGTTCCTCTTTAGATAATTCTAATGCTGTAGGTGGCTCAGGTTTAGGCTTAGGTGTGAGCTTTACACCAGCCTGTGCGCCAGCAAATCCTAAAAAGATATTTTTAGGCAGATTGGCTAAGTTTTTTAATAGGTTAGGAATTGCGCCTATTGTCTTACCGATTGCTATTTCAATATTGGCAATAGCCGTAGCAACGGCCTCGATGGCAATAGCTGCATCGCTGGCCTGCGTACCACCAGCAACAGCTGCAAAAGCATCTACTAAACCGCCGCCAATAATTTCAGATGCATTACCGGTAGCTATGCTAAGTACATCCATCTGATAAGACGTACTCCCTAAATAATCTGTAGCTGCGCCAGCCGATTGTTTTAGTAACACATCCAATATTTCACTAAATGATTTAGTGCTTATTTCTGATTTAGTTAGCCCGGTATTGTATTTGGCCAAACCTTTAGTAATGCCTACATATCCTTTAGCCAAGTCCTCAGATACCGTAGCCAAATCAACGCCAGATGCGCGGCTAATTGTTATTGCATCATTTAATAACTTTTGGGATTGGGTAAGCGATCCGGTAGTCGTTAGTAATGCTTGAAATGCTGGCCTTAAAACGTCATCGGCTATGCCTGCAGATCGTTCTAGGTTTGCTATAAATTTAGATATATCTGCATTAGCGAATCCAATGCCTAAATTCTCTACAGCTCGAGATAAACGTATAGCAGCCGCTTCATCCTCTTGGAAAGCTTTAACCGCAGCTTTACCGAAATCTACTATCGCTTTAGCACCTAAAGCTATACCAAACGTGCCTGCCAAATTTTTAATAGTTTTACCAAGTTTGGCCGATGCTGTTTCGGCTTGCTTAAAACCTTTAGCATCAAAAGATGAGCCTAATTTAATATCTGGATATGCCATTAGGCGGCCTTACTAAATGATTGCTTAGCAGCTCGTTTATAGAATTCTCTAGTGGCTGTATCTATGGCTTTGTTAGCTGCGCCTACTGCTACGCCTTGGCTTTGTGCCCAGGCTCGATAGATAAAACGGCCTTGGCCTTTATCACTTTTAACTACTATGCCTAAATTCTCTACAAATTTTGCGCCAGCACCAGGGTTTACCGAACGGCTAACGCCTTTAGATGTACCGGATGCTTTCGGCCCTACCCATGTCTGTGGCCGTCTAGCAGTTTCATAGATTGCACCAGCTGGTGATTTATTTACAATTCTTGCAAGCGATGTAAAGCCGTTGCGGTCACGCTTGCTTACCTTATTTTCTAGCACAATATTACGAGTAATTGTCCCGTAATTAAATATTGGAAAACGCGCTTCAGAAAAAGATCGTGCCTGCCAGCCACTCATAGGCGACTGGCTAGGTACAAATCCTATAGCCTTTTTTACTACTGGCTTTAAAGCATCGTTTAATTCCTTACGTAAAGCGGTTTCAAGATCGGGTGCAAAAACACGCAGGGCTTTACGCAGATCAGCGTTTCCGCGTATTTCTACTGTAAGCATCTTGCATCTCCTTAGATCGATCTTTCATCGCCTGCAGTAAAGCTTTAAACATCCATGAATCCAGTGCGATTAAATCTTTAGGCGATATTCCCGTTTCCAAACTGATCCGTGCAATCAAATATGCAAACGAGTCACGCCTTACGCTTCCGGGTCATCCTCTAACACATCCACCTTTTTAAGGGTTTTTAAGAATTGTGCGCCGAATTCTGGCACGGTTTCGCCGCTACTTCTTATGCACTCCCACGCCAGCCAGTAAACATCGGTCTGCTTTTCATCCTCGCGGAAAGCGCGGTGAAAACCTTTCTTTGCATACAGCTCGAACGCGTATTCGATCGCTGGCGTTATCTGATGCTCAGATACGCTGCCATCTGTTTTTGTAATTTTTAACTTTGCCATTTTTAGCCCCTATTCTTTTTTATCAGCTAGTTGTAATTACGATTGGTGAGTTACAAGTAAATGTAATCGATTGAGTACTCAGATCAGCAGTTGCACCGTTAATATCGGTAGTGTTGTTTACCAAAATAGTAGTGCTGTATAGCGGATTAGTAGCAGATACGGCCGCGCTTGTTTGCTTTAGCGTTAACGGTACTGTTGTACCCCAGGCTGATTGCAAAGCTGCACGTACTGAACCTGCACCACTAGCAGAATCATCATTTAGAAAATCTAAAGTGATTGTGCTGGCTTCTAAACCTTTAACAAATTTATGAGCTGTATCGCCCATAGCGGTCACTTCAAGCTCATCAAAAGTACGGTTAATTGTTGCGCTTGTAGTTACTGTTGTAAGTACAATACTGTTTAGCGTAACTACTACGCCATTGGATAAATAAACGGCCACGGCCTACTCCTCTGCCTTCTCTTTGATTGGTTTTTCCTGTTTTGCTTCTTCATTTTGTTTTGGTACTTCTTGGCCAGCCCTTCTAAAGAAAGACAGATCCTCATCACTCCATGCCATGATTTAACTCCAGCTCGTTAGTACGGATATATTAAATTCGGCTGTCAATAGATCGCCGCTTTCAGCATTTAATACACCGGGCGCGCTAACGCTAGACATATTAAATACAAGGTTAGATGCAGCTAATTTAGTAAATGCTGCGACTATAAAATCCTCAATGCCCTGCAGGTTGCCCTGGTTATCGAACATGGGAACGGTTAGCAAAATTTTAAAATTAGCCAGCGGTGAAACTGTAATTTGGCTGTTATTGCTAGGTGTCAAATATGGATCGGCTGGTAACACTACGCAGCTATTAGCCAGGATCGTTGCAGGTGGGTATGCAAATACCGACCATACGCCGTTATTGGTTAAAGCCGTTGCGATGGTGCTACGCAACGTGGTAATGGCAGCGGTAGGCATCTATCCCACCATGCTATTCGGTGACACGTACGGGGCTAGTAAGCCTCTTATTTTGCCTATCATGCTATTACCCATGCGGTAAGGACTAGGGCTAAAGCCATCAAGTCCTACGCCGCCAGTCTGGGATACCTGGCGCGCTTGCCAAATATCTACGGCCAAAATCATCGCAGCTTCTCTTACGCTTGCTGTATTTACGTAAGCCGCAGTTTTTGTATCTACGCCTGTAGCAACGCCAGATGGGACTACGCGCCTGAAATTCTGATCGGCTGCAGTTTTAGCGTATTGAATAAAACTATAACCTTGTGGTTGCTGGTAATAATTTAGCTGCATATTAAATGCTGGCAATAAATTAGTAGTGCCTGTGCTAAATGGCAACGTGGCAGTAATTGTGTAACTGCCGTTAAATGTAGAGCCAGCCCCGGCAATAGTTACCGATTCTCCGACAGTAAATAAACCGGGGTTGGCCAACATTACGGTAGCAACATTACTTACCAATGCAGTCCCCACGACTGGCGCAGTATCAAACCAAAGGAAACTGTTAATTTGATCCTGAGCAGCTTGGCAGCACTCCTCGACCGTACTATCTGAGTAAAGATTACCGATACCTAAATTGGCACGTAGCTCGGCTACGGTAACGTAACTAGCTGGCATCGGATACTCCTTACTTAGTAGGGGTCGGTGGGCGAAAGGGCTAATCGCCCACCGACTATTAGGGTTTTATTAGGTTAGGTTGAAACGCACAATACCTTTAGGCATTTTGGCGATTGTTGCCATGTAGCCGTAAATTGCGACCTGTACCTGCAGATTGCTTACAACGTTTACAGACATATAAGCCTGTGGTGATTGATAAACGGTAAATGCTTCAGGTGCAAGGATTACAGCTGAGTCATCGATATTTGTGCTAACCGCAAAGTTCTTATCTACGTACAGATCAAGTCCTAATACGTTGCCGCGGATTGAGCCAGGCTGTGTTAGCCCGCCTGCGTTCATTGGCTGGCTGGCTGAATAAATTGGGCGGCCTGTTGAATCTGTCGCGCCAAGTAGCAGCTGCCATTGTGAAGGATTAGCGATGTAGTTAGATGCAAAATATCCGGTAGCTGTATATACCTTTTGCGCTGCATCAGCTGCGTAACCGATGATGCCTGCAGATGTAGCAGCTTGTGTTGCACCTTGTTGGCCAGCAGTAATAAGTGCTGCTAATACTGTTGTATCAATAGTCTTAAGGTATGCATTTTGTAGCTGGTTTGTTAGCTCTCCAAAGAAATTGCCGTCACCATATCCGCGTTCTAAAAGTTCAATGCTGATCGTATTCATACCGCTGTACTTGGATACGGTTCCAGATAAATATTCTGTAACCATGCCTGTATTTTGAACTGCGCCAGCCTCAGCTTCGACTGTAACTTCTGGTGCTACGCCTGATTGACCGCCTGCAGATGTAACAAGTGATGGCACATTAATTGTCATGCCGCTTGCTGGCAAAACGCCACGTGAACATGCATCGATTGCAGGTGTGCCAAAACGTGTGTTAGTTGGGAATTCGCTTAGGTACTGTGTTGGATTAAATGCAGGGTTAGTGCTCAATGAATCATCAGCTGCTGTTACGTACAGAATTGAATCCTGGTTGCCTAAAGCCGCCTTGATCTTGTGTTCTGTGTACCTTGCCATTGAGATGATTGGTGTACGTACTGTCTGGCTGTCTAAAACGGATGGGCGAATAATTGGGCGAGCTGCTTCTACTGGTGCAGCCTCTGTTGCCTTCTCTGCCGGTACATCCGGGGTATCCATAGGGGCTGTAGTCACAGCTGCCTCGCTTTCGGTTTCGGTTTCGGTTTCTACTTCAGTAGTAACCGTATTGATGGTTGTATTTGTTGTTATTGTTTTCATGCTGTTGCTGTTGCTCATGGTTGCTTCTAGTGCGGCACGTGCAGCTGCAATATCAGTAACCGCTGCCGAATCAAAAGCCGCCGACTCCACAAGGCTAACTTCTTTTAGGACTGCAGCGGTAACTAACAGGTATTCACCCATCGGCTTAGATGCGGTTACATCCACACCTACGGATAAGCCGCTTACTAGGTTTTCCTGAGCTAGTACAAGAGCATCCTGTCCCCGGCTGCTACTTGAAATTTTAAAAGTACCGTAAATGCCATCGGTGCTGTCGCTAAAATTCATAGCGCGACCAACTGGCTTAGTGCTGTCATGCTGCATAAGTAATTTAATTTTTGCTGCATCTGCGATTGCAATAGATCCGCGTTCAAATACAACTGGCCCAGCAGAGGTATAACCGACTTCGTTATATGGCGCAATCTTTCCAGAAATAATGCGGCGTTCACCATCTGCCGCCTCGATTGAATTACTAAACGTTAGGTGCAACATTTACTGTATCTCCTGATCCATTTGGCGTTAATTGTTCCATCGCTTGAGCTTGTGCTACATCGATCAAACCTAGGTTTAACATTTTTTCGATCGCGTTTAAACGTTCCATAGTATCGGCGCGTAAAAACGTTTCATCGATTGCAAAACGCACACGATTTCCATGCGCTGTTAAATCATCCATGCTTAAACGATTTTCTATCGCGCTGATAAATGGCTGTAATGAATAAGCTGTAAATTCTTTACGGCCATCTAAAATATTTTGATATGTCATGCTGTTATTCATATCTGCAGAAATGTAATATGCAGGCACGTTCATTAAACGCGCAATTTCAGTAGCAAGATATTGGCTACTTTCGTTATAGGTCATATCTTTAGGACTAAAGCCAATATTTTGCGCTTCTAAAGTGCTAGTCAAATATGCGGTGCTGCGATTTTGTCTAGCGGCTTTCCAGGAAGCTAATAAACCTTGTACTTGCGCTTCAGGTAAATCCGCACCTGTATTTTTAAGAATCGTGGTTGCCATTGGTGTGGCGGCGGCTACTGCTGCAGCCTTTTGTATATCTAACGCAGCTTGAATTGTGCGGCCGCCAGTTTGCAATACTCCAGGCAGTAATGATTGAAATGTCACTAGTGAACCAATGCCACCCATAGGTACGCGAACACCATTTACTGAGTAATATTCGACTTCATCGCCGAACTGATTAGTAGTTACAGTAACGCGTGTATTAGGTATAAATTCAAAACCTGATGGGCGGCCATCGTCTGCGTAAAGTGATGTAACGCGCCAATATGCAACGCCGTAAAATAAAAGCGAATCTACTGTGTAAGCAATAGTCACGCTAAGCGGTTGCCGGATGTCTGGTTGATCTAGCCATACCGGATTTTCTAATTTTTTACCTGTAGATTTTTTATATAAACCTAAATCAATACTTGAAATAACGCCTGCAATTAAATTGCGGCAACGGCTAACGCTGGGTACTTGTAAAGCTAGGCTGCGATCGATCGCAACGCCATAACCGTAATTTGATAGGCCGCTGTTATAGCTATACATGCCAGCCCCGTAGGTACTGTCCATAATGGCAGGGGCATACTGGGCAGTTACTTCTGCCTTACCCTTGAAGCCTAAAGTTTCCAGTAATCCCATAGGTGGGATTTTCTCAAATTGTCAAGCATATTACCGATTGTGTTCGGCGTGTCGCTACGCGTATATCTTGGCTTCCTGCATTGGCTTAGATAGATGCATTACGAGCATGGCTGCTGAAATTGGCGCGGCCACGCTGCCGCTGCTGCGTTTGCGGATGATACGCCACGCGTTTTCGTTACTTTTAGCAGCTACGTTATCCATGGACTCATTTAGAAATTCCTGATCGCCGTGAACTACGCGCTTATTATCTATGTAATCTTTAAAGGTTTGACAGGCAATATAGAACTGCGATCCTGAGCAGTCCTCTACTTTTACGCCTGAATTATGCAATCGATCGGCAATAGCCTGCCCGGTATATTTGTCGAACAGCACTTGCTTAGGCATCCACTCATCGCAATAAGCCTTAATATCTACAGCAATCTTTAGCTCATCAATAGCGCGATCAGACTCCCACGTTTTAACCAGGCTCAAACCAATACGGCCATCGGGCAATATTGCACCTGCCATTAGAGCTGCGTGGCGTTTAGCGTGTGGCTCAATGTCAAAAGCAAACATCGAATACATGCCAGGCGACATAATTAAATTAGGATCAGCGCACTCCTGCCAGCTGTTAGGTGTCCATGGTGATAAGTCTGTGCCTATCCACTTGCATAAGTTTTCAGTCATTACCGCGCTGTAATCAGATGTAGCTACTATTTCCTCGATCGCGGCTTCAGTAATTAAATAACCTAAAGATGGGTTTGCCATCGCCCAGGCAGATCGATCCCATATATCGCAGCCGTCATGCGCGCTGTATTCGTAATAGCCAACCGATTTAGGCGGCTTATTTAGCGATCTTTCGCGCATATCGTTTAAGACGTGGCTATCTTTAAAACCAGCATTAGACGTGTAAAACCGCTGCGAATTAGGGCGCGTTAAGGTCGTACTCTTTACAGCATCTAAGGCCTCTGTACCGACATGGCGCAGCTCATCAATCCAAACTACATCGGCTGTCAAACCACGGCTAGAGTCTGCAGTCGCAGCTACTACGCGAACTTCCGCGCCTGATTCTAGGATTATTCGGTTATTGCCATTAGTGCGCTTGTAGGCCTTTTCGATATTGCCGCCCTTTACATCACGGCGCAGGAACTCATTACGGTCGATTATGCCTGCCATGATCTCCAGCGACTTAGATGCCATAAGCATCTGCGAACTCATAATAAGGATATTCATCTCGCCAAAATAGAACAGCCCAGCTAGTACGCGCATACGCAGAACGTGGCTTTTACCGGACTGGCGACTGCAAACTAACAAGCTAGATTTTTTTATAAATAGATCATTTTCATCTACAGCGCACATATCTCGCAAGATTACGGTCTGCCACTCAAGTAGGGGCTGGCCAATACGTTCGGCAAGTTCAATGATGGCATCTACCTTAGATTCGCCTTCAAGCCATGGCGTATGCAGCCTAGGTAAGACAGCCCCCGTAAGGGCTGGTGGGCTTTGTACAAGTTCTAGTGTCATTTTCTACAGATTACCAGTCATCGGGCCTTTGTGAACCGTCTCGACCACGTTCGGGGATAAATTGGACATTAAGGCAGGGGGGGTAGCCGTTTGTGCTAAAAAAACAGCCTGATTACGAGATCCACGCCTACTATTGCATCGACTACAGCAGGCCACCATATTGTTAGGATCATAAGCCTCTGCCTCGGTTGATCTGGAAACTGGGATTATATGATCGACTGTATGAGCTGGCTGGTTGCAGTAATAGCAGGTGTACTGATCCCTGGCTAGGACTGTAAGCCTAATCGCCTTGTACTTACGCTGGCTGCGTGGGTCGCCTCGCTTAGCCATTAGTAGTGTCCAGTCTTTAAATGATAGGCCAATGCTTTACATGGTGTGATATGTCTATGAGCTATGTACTTCAAGCCTGCATCTATTTGCTTATAAGGATCTTTAGTCTTTAGCTTTAATAACTGTGGTATCCCAAATGCAGTAGATCGCTTGTTATCAGCTAATGGATTCCATTGTGACTCTAGTGTCCAAAGCTTCTCTAAGCATAGGTATTGCCTACTGTTAGTAAGTTTGATATGAGAATATAATTTATATTTTTCTTTCTCTATATCATTATTATTAATAGCATAAGCATTATTGATAGATGCTATTACAAGACTAGATGGTAGCACATACCACCAAATCCATTTCATTTTACGCGTGGTTTTGGGCGTGTCGCTACTCATCGCACTCATGCTTTTCATCTGGGTTAAAATCACAAAAGTAGCATCCTGCATTTTGTCCACAGGTTATGCACAGATATTTAAACTGGATGCTGTCACAGCATGAGTTATACACACCGTTATCCACAATAGTGTAAAACTTTTGGTCTAGTTGCTTAGTCATTTAATGCCGCCTTAATATTTTTTATAGTTGCGCATGGATATGTCCAACCATCATCACAATAAGCACAATTACTACCCCAGCTACCATCAGGTAACGTAATTTCTTGCGGTGCGTGTATTTTAAAAGCAGCTCTAATTATTAACGC